>OJFG01000047.1_pt1 | contig 90201 bp, 87 predicted proteins | sample 1594071 | NCBI WGS metagenome assembly OJFG01 (sample SAMN05416818, study PRJEB24817) | seawater metagenome | isolation source: Sea water | place: Canada:Atlantic | collected 2013-07 | reverse complement strand
CACCTCTCTATTCGTCGGCAGCGTCAGATGTGTATAAGAGACAGAGCGCCATGCTTACCGCATGGCAAAGAAACAGGAAATCATGCAGCAACGGATTGCTCGCGCGGATAAGGATCAGGGCATTCTTCTGGTGCTCACCGGGCCGGGCAAAGGAAAAAGCAGTTCCGGTTTTGGCATGCTGGCCAGAGCATTGGGCCATGGCATGAAAGTGGGCGTGGTGCAGTTTATTAAAGGGGCGTTCAGTACCGGAGAAGACGCCTTTTTCCGTGATCAGCCGAACGTGGATTACCACGTGATGGGGGAAGGCTATACCTGGGATACCCAGGACCGCGAGCGGGACGTGGCGGCAGCCGGTGCTGCGTGGGAGATTGCCCGTGCCATGCTGCACGACGACAGCTATCACATGGTGTTACTCGATGAGCTCAATATTGCTCTTCGTTACGAGTACCTGGATTTAGACCGGGTGCTGGACGACCTGCAAAACCGCCCGGCCATGCAGCACGCCATTGTCACCGGTCGCTATGCTCCCAAACAATTAATCGAACTCGCCGATACCGTTACGGAAATGAAAGTGGTGAAGCATGCGTTTAAGGATTTAGGGGTTCGAGCGCAGAAGGGCGTCGAGCTGTGAAGGGCCTTTTGACGTTCAAATGTTCGGAAAAAATACGGGGCGAGTGGGCCGGCAAGGTCACTGTAGGTGCTGGGTTGCGCTTCAAGTTTGAGATTGTAACGTTCAAGGTAAGGTTTTCTCCGTGGCGACTCTGATGGTGCAAGGCTGCACATCGGATGCGGGAAAGAGCACGGTGGTCGCAGCGTTGTGCCGCTGGTTTGCCCGGCGTGGATATTCGGTGGCGCCGTTTAAACCGCAGAACATGGCACTGAACAGTGCTGTGACCGTGGATGGGGGTGAGATTGGTCGTTCTACCGCGTTGCAGGCGTTGGCTTGCGGGGTCGCGCCGCACAGTGACATGAACCCTGTATTGCTCAAGCCACAAACGGATATGGGCGCCCAGGTCATTATTCGTGGCAAGGTGTTGGGCAATATGCAGGCACTGGATTATCACGCCTACAAGAACACCGCCAGTGAGGCGGTGCTGGCGGCCTGGCAGGATTTGTCTTCCCGGTTTGATGTGATCATCGCTGAAGGCGCTGGCAGCCCGGCGGAGATTAATCTGCGAGATAACGACATCGCTAACATGGGGTTTGCCGAAAGGGTGGACTGCCCGGTGATTGTGGTGGCGGATATTGATCGCGGCGGTGTCTTTGCGCATCTCACCGGCACCCTGAATTTACTGTCTGAAAGTGAACAAAAACGAACCCTGGGGTTTGTGATTAATCGTTTTCGTGGCGACCTGTCTTTATTGCAGGGTGGGCTGGATTGGTTGGAGGAGCGTACTGGCAAGCCAGTGTTTGGGGTGTTGCCTTATTTGCATGGCCTGACTCTGGATGCGGAAGATGCGGTGGATGAACAGGGCGCGCATGACGTGGGTGCTTTCAATGTGGTGGTGCCTCTGTTGCCGCGTATGAGTAACCACAACGACTTTGACCCTCTGCGATTACATCCGCAGGTGAATTTGCAATTCGTAAAGATGGGAGAGGCTTGGCCGTCGGCAGACCTGATCATTCTGCCGGGCAGCAAGGCTACCCGTGCGGATTTGGCTTTCCTGCGCCAGCAGGGCTGGGACAAGCAGATCGAAAAGCACCTGCGTTACGGCGGCAAAGTGCTAGGCATTTGTGGTGGCTTTCAAATGTTGGGAGAGCGCATCGACGACCCGGAGGGGTTAGAAAGTGATGCGGGAAGTAGTGCCGGGCTTGGCTGGTTATCCATGACCACTCGATTGATTTCCGGTAAACAGCTACGAAATGTCGAAGGCCGTTTTGTTGCCGCTGACACCCTGATTCGCGGGTATGAAATCCATAATGGCCTTACTCAGGGCGAAGCATTAAAGCATCCTATGCTGGTTCTGGAGGGTAGGGATGATGGCGCCATGAGCGAGGATGGGCGGGTGATGGGGTGTTACCTGCATGGCCTGTTTGATGTTCCCGACAGTTGCAATGCCATACTCGAATGGGCGGGCTTGAAAAGCCAGCGCAGTGTGGATTATGCGATCCATCGAGAGCAGCAGCTGGATCGCCTGGCCGATATGCTGGAGGAACACTTGGATATGACGCGGTTGAAGCAATGCATGGGGAGCTAGCTCGAATAGCGTGCCTGACTTTTTCTCAGCGCCAAACCGGGCGCCCTGTATTTTTTCAGTAACGTTTCGTTGCCTAAAGATTCGAGCAATACACCGATTAGCGCATCGTGTTTATCGTTACGTTGCCGTCCCACAAGCGTTTAATTTGTTGATCCGCCAGTTCGTTGGCCGCACTGCTCCAGAATGCCATTTGCCCGGGGGCCACGCTGGTAGAAAGGCGGTTAGCGTTTTGCAGGCGCCGAAGGGTCTCTCGGGCCACGGCTATGTCGGTGTTAACGACCTGGATTCCCGCCCCAGCAATGCGACGAATCACCGGTGCCAAAAACGCATAATGCGTACAGCCCAGGACAATATGATCTGCGCCTTTTTCAATCAGTGGGGCCACATAGCGGGCCACCAGTGCTTGTGTTTTTTCACTGTCCAAATCGAGCACTTCAATTTGTTCAACCAGCCCGGGGCAGGGCTGGATTTCCACACATACACTTTCTGAGAATAGCCGGCTCAAATTGTTGAAGGACTCGCTTTTTAGGGTCTGACTGGTGGCCAGTACCCCGATAACGCCACTTTTGCTTTGCAGGGCGGCGGGTTTAATGCCTGGTTCCACGCCGATGATGGGCAGGGTGTAATCGGCACGCAGCTGCCGAATAGCCGAGACGGTGGCGGTATTGCAGGCCACCACGATGGCTTTCGCGTTATTGTCTATGAGAAACCGGGTAATCGTATCTGCCCGTTGCTGAATGTAATGCTCGGCCTTTTCTCCGTAGGGCGCATGAACAGAGTCCGCCACATAGAGCAGGTTTTCGTGGGGCAGCAGTTCGCGAATGCGGCGGGCGATGGACAAGCCGCCGATGCCAGAGTCGAAGACGCCAATGGGGCCGGGGTGGGTCATACGGATATTCGGGTGGGAGCGAAGAGCCAAGGATATACCAAGACGGGACGATGTAGGAGGCCTGCAGTGCCAACCTGTTGCCGCCGTAGAGCGGTAAAAAAGGCTCCCGTAGGAGCCTCTTTTCTGCGAGCCGTCAGCGATCAGTGATCGTGACCTTCCGGGCCGTGTACGTGGCCGTGCTCTTTTTCTTCGTCGGACGCTTCGCGTACGTCAGTCACTTCCACGGCGAAGTTCAGCGTTTCACCTGCCAGTGGGTGGTTACCATCGACGGTCACTTCATCGCCATCAATGGCGGTGATGGTGAAAACGCGATCGCCCGCTTCGGTTTGCGCCTGGAACTGCATACCTGGCTGCAGGTTGTCTTCGTTGCCTTCAAAGGCAGTCTTCGGCACCTGCTGAATCAGCTGCTCGTGACGCTCGCCGTAGCCTTCTTCCGGAGTAACCGTGACATCCAGCTTGTCGCCAGAGACTTTGCCTAGCAGGGCATTTTCCAGGCCCGGAATGATGTTGCCGGCGCCGTGCAGGTACGCCAAGGGCTCGCCACGCTCAATGGAAGAATCGATGGTTTCACCGGCGTTGTTGGTCAGGGTGTAGTGGATGGACACTACGGCATTTTCAGAAATTTGCATGGAAACCCTTTAGGGGTAGATGAATTCGGAATAAGGAACGTGTCGGTCATGACGCTTGAGTGGCCTGACCGCGTTCTGTATTCAGGTCGGCGGACATTCTAACAAGACCGGCAAGGGCCTGACCAACTGGAGCTAGCCTGGCCCGACGGGCGTTAGGAGGAGTCGCTTGCCCAGGTTGGCCCCGCATTTGCTACAGTAGCGGCATGAATGCTGATGTTTCCACCGACAATCCAGTCCTGCAGGACCGCTTCGGGCGCGCCATTGATTATGTGCGGCTGTCGGTGACGGACCGCTGTGATTTTCGCTGTGTGTACTGTATGGCGGAGGATATGACCTTTGTGCCCCGCGCTCAGGTGCTGACTCTGGAGGAGATGAGTCGGTTGGCCCGGGTGCTAGTGCGGTTGGGGGTCAAGCGTATTCGGTTAACTGGCGGCGAGCCGTTAGTGCGCCGTGATGTGGCGCATTTGGTGCGCGATATTGGTGCCATCGAGGGCCTGCGTGAACTGAATATGACCACCAATGGGGCTGGGCTGACTCGGCACGCGGTGGCCCTGAAGGCTGCCGGGCTCAATCGGCTGAATATCAGCCTGGATTCGCTGGATCCGGAGCGATTCAAGGCGCTTACCCGTACCGGGAATTTGGCTCAAGTGCTGGCAGGAATCGATGCGGCCAGGGCCGCCGGTTTTGAACGCATCAAACTCAACAGCGTGATCATGCGAGGCCGTAATCACGACGAGGTGCCGGCGCTGGTAGATTTCGCTCTAGCGCGGGGCTTGGATATTTCCTTTATTGAGGAGATGCCTCTCGGGCAGATCACCGAACACGACCGGGAACTGGCCTTTGTGTCCTCGGCGGAGCTGCGTGAACAGCTGTCAGCACGGCTTGAATTGGTGCCGCTGGCAGAAAAAACGGGAGGGCCGTCACGCTACTGGCAAGCGCCCGGGAGTAACAGTCGCATCGGCTTTATTTCACCCCACTCACAAAACTTTTGCCATTTGTGTAATCGAGTGCGGATTACGGCCGAGGGGCGTATGCTTTTGTGCCTAGGCCATGAGCACAGTGTGGATTTACGCGCGGTGCTGCGCGCCTATCCGGATGACGATACTCCTCTTCGCGAAGCCATTGTGGATGCCATGGCGATCAAGCCCGAGCGCCACGACTTCAGCCTGGAGCCGGGTGAGCAGTTGGTACGGTTTATGAATATGACAGGGGGCTAGCGCGCCGATAGGTTGCGGGCTGCCTGTAGAGTGAATGCGCAAAAAAGCGAGGAACGATGAAATCCCTACCTGATTTGTTTTCCAACAACGAAAAATGGCGCCACGAAATCGAAGAGCGCCACCCCGGGTTTTTCAAAGCCCTGGGGGCGCAACAGAACCCTGAATATTTGTGGATCGGTTGTGCGGACTCCCGGGTGCCTGCCAATGAAGTGGTGGGCATGATGCCCGGTGAGCTATTCGTTCATCGCAATGTGGCTAACCTGGTTAACCATACGGATTTGAATCTGCTATCGGTGTTGCAGTTCGCCGTGGATGTTTTAAAGGTGAAACACATCATGGTGGTGGGCCATTATGGATGTGGTGGGGTGAAGGCCTCCATGGAGGATGAGCCCCATGGCTTGATCGATAATTGGCTGCGCCAAGTGCGTGAACTGTACTTGCGTAATCGCAAGAACCTGGCCGGGCTCGATGACCAGGCACGCTTGGACAAGATGTGCGAATTGAACGTTGCTCGGCAGGTAATCAATGTGTCGAATACCACGGTGGTGCAGGAAGCTTGGCGCCGTGATCAGGCGTTGACCATTCACGGCTGGATTTACGGTATCGGTGATGGCCATCTGCGGGATCTGGATATTCAGATTCAGGACAACAGCGAGCTGCGCACTCTGGAAACTGAAGAATACGATAGCTGTTCAGGCTAAAGCTACAAACAGCTCGATAGGAAACTGGAACGTTTCCCCGTCTGTTTTTTTACCGAGCACCTGTCGCCGCTCCCTTCCAGAGGGAGGATGTCGCGGTTGCCCGAAACGTTAGAGGGGCAAATTCCAGGATCGAAATTTGCCCCTTCGGTCGCTTACTCTGCGAGGCTCGCTTGCCGGTAAGCTTGTCGATATCAGAACCAGATGCGCAGCCCGGCGACGATGATGCCCTGTTCGGTTTTCTCGCCATTGGCCTGCGCTATGTCGGCGGTGTCGCCGTATAACTTTTCCCAATGCACACCGATATACGGTGCGATTTCTCGGCGAATTTCGTAGCGTAATCGCAGGCCTGCTTCGATATCCGTCAGGCCGTTACCGATACCCCGTTTGTCGTCGTCCTTGCCGTAGAGGTTGGTCTCTAGGTTGGGAACCAGGACCAGCCTCTGGGTAAGCATCAGCTCGTATTCCGCTTCTATGCGCAGGTTGGTTAGGCCGTCTTCGCCTACAAACAGGTTGGCATCGACCTCGAACCAATACGGCGCAATGCCTTGTACTCCTACGCTGACCCAGTCGCGACTGGGGTCGTTCGGCTGCCAGTCCCGGCGTACCCCTAATTGCCCGTCCCAGAAGGGGGCGAAGGCGTGGTTCCAGGCCAGGCGGGTCTCTGCGCTTTCGGTGCTGGGGTCTTCGTCATCGTGCTCCGGCACCATCAATCGCTCTCCTTCTGTGGAGAAGAATAGCTTGTTGATGTCGCCGCCATGCCAGGCGCTGGCTTCCCAGGCCATCACGGTGCCGTCGTCGCTATCGCGGGCTTCCAGCTGGTCGACGATTATGCGGGTGAAGCGTGGTTCCTTTTTATTCATAGCCGTGGCCGGTGAGGCGGTGGCAAGGATGACGATACTGGCAAGAAAAGTGAGCGATTTTTTCATGGTTGCTTCACTCCGTTCATGCGGTGGGCCCCATGCATTGCGTGGTCGCCGTTGGGCGCTGGCGGGTGGGCGTTTTCAACCACACGAACCTCGCGGAACATGCCGGCCTCCATGTGGTAGAGAAGGTGGCAATGATAGGCCCAACGCCCGAGCGCATCAGCGCGTACTAGGTAGCTGAGTTTTTCGCCCGGTTTGACGGTAATGGTGTGCTTGCGCAGCAGTTTGCCTTCCCCCAGTTCCAGGTCACTCCATAGTCCGTGTAGGTGGATGGGGTGGGTCATCATGGTGTCGTTCACCAGGGTGATGCGCACCCGCTCGTGGTGGAACAGCGTCAAGGGCACGGAGTCGGCAAATTTAATGCCGTTAAAGCTCCACATGTAACGGTCCATGTTACCGGTCAGGTGCAATACAATTTCCCGGTCCGGATGAAGACTGTCGATAGGGGTGTTGTTGGGCGTGTCGCTCAGGGTTTCTAGATCTGCATAGGTGAGCACTTTCCAGTCCCGGTTGCGCAAGCCAATGCCTGGGTCGTTAAGCATCGCCCCCGGCGCCATGGCGCGCATGTCGACACCGGGGCCGAATTCGCTGGCTGCATGTTCGATGGCGCTGTTGCGCGGCGGTAAATCCGGGTTGTTGTCGTTAACGGCAAAGGGCACGGGCTTGGTGTCGCTGTGGCCCATGGTGTGGTGAGCCATGCTGTCCATCTTCATGTCGGCGTGGGTCATATCGTCATGGCGCATATCACCGTGGGCTCTTCCCTTTGCATTCATTGACGGCGAACCCATGGCGCCCATGCCCATTTCGGTATGGCCTAACGGTGGCGGTGCATCCATGTTCGGGACCGCGGCAGTCATGGCAGGGTCCGGGGTCAAAGTGCCGCGGCTGAAGCCACTCCGGTCGATGCTCTGAGCGAATAGGGTGTACGCCCGGTCTGCTCGGGGCGCCACGATTACGTCTAAGGTTTCCGCTACCCCTAGCCTGACTTCATGGAAGTCCACCGGTTTTACCGGTTGGCCGTCCATGGCGACCACGGTCATGTCCAGGCCCGGGATGCGAATATCAAAGAAGGTCATGGCACTGGCGTTGATAAAGCGCAGGCGGATACGTTCGCCGGGCTTGAACTGGCAGGTCCAGTTGTCGGCAGGGCTTTGGCCATTCATCAAGTAGGTGTAGGTATAACCCGTCACATCCGCCAGGTCGCTTTGGCTCATGCGCATGGTGTTCCACATGTGGCGGTCTTTGAGTGTGTCGATAACACCTTTTTTGCGAAAGTCGCGCAGGGTGTCGAACACGGTGCGTTCATTGAAATTGTAGTAGTGGCTGAGCTTTTTCAGCGTGGCATACACATGGTGAGGATCTTCATCGCTCCAATCGGAGAGTAGAATCACCTCGTCTCGGTCAACCGTGTGCCGATCCGGTTCGCGCGGATCAATAATGATGGAACCATAAATTCCCGTTTGCTCCTGAAAGCCGGAATGGCTGTGATACCAGTAGGTGCCACTTTGCTTCACCGGAAAGCAATAGGTGAAGGTTTCACCGGGGGCGATACCGTCGAAAGACAATCCCGGCACGCCGTCCATTTCGAAGGGAAGTAGCAGGCCATGCCAGTGAATGGAGCTGGTTTCCGGTAACAGGTTGGTCACTTTGATCGTGACGGTGTCGCCTTCTTTCCAGCGCAGGGTAGGGCCGGGAATGCTGCCATTGATGGTGGTGGCCGGGCGAGCCTTGCCGGTGATATTGACATCGGCGCCGCCAAGCGAGAGGTGGAAGGTGTTGCCGGTAAGAACCGGTGCACCGGTGTGGCCCTGGCTGGCCAGTAGCTGACGGGCGTTAAGACCTACGCCGAGGCCAGCGGCACCCAGTGCTAGGCTCTGCACGAAACGGCGCCGTGGCAGAGAAATCTGCGATGGTGTTTTCATTTCCGTAATCCTGTTCGTTTGAGAAAGAGGTCAGCTCAAATGAACAGGGAGGGTGGGCGTAACGGCAACCGGTGGATGCCCGCGTGAATCGCACTGATCAGCGTTGCTGTGGCCGGGGGTGTAGAGAGAAAGGTGTCGCCATGAAACAGCGTATCGCTGGCGGCGGTGATTTGGCAGAGGGTAATGCACTGGCAGCTATCGCCGCCTGCGCAGTCTTGCATCGGCGCCATGTGGTGTTCGCTTTCCTGGGGTTCGGCCCCCTGGTGGCAAGGTGTTGTGGCGGTAGACGTCATGGCGCTGTCCGTGCCCAGCGGCATGGTCATGGTGTTGGCGGACAACAAGGTGCTCACGGCCATCAGAATGATGGCGAGCAAGGAGGCAATGGCTGCCCGACGTTGTTGTTGGCGCACACTGGTCATGCCGGCATTATTAACCTTGGGGCCACCCCAAGGTCAAGCAGGCTGTTGACGACCACACTGGCGGCAATGATCACCAGCAGTATTGCGGTGGCGCGTTCCACCCAGTGGTGATGCGTTCGTAACCAGGGCAAAAGACGGCTGCGTCCCAGCAGGATAGCCACCAGCACATACCAGCCACCATCGATGAAGATGGAAGTAAGCACCATCTGTGCGCGGGCCAGTTGGCCCATGTCGGCTTGCAGAAACTGGCTGAACAGCGCGAGAAAAAACAACGCGACTTTGGGGTTAAGGAAGGCCACAAGAAAACCATCGCGGGCGGCGCCATGGTGGGCCTCCACGTTGGTATCTAAGGGAGTGCTATTAAGGGGAGCGCGGCCCGCTTGCCAGCTTTTCCATGCCATCCACAGCAGAAACAGCGCGCCGGTGAGGCTGAACAGCAATTCTAGTTTGGGGTAACGGTGAAACAGCACGGCTAAGCCGGTGACGGTGGCGGTGGCCCAGAAACCCACGCCAATGGCGTGGGCAATGGCTGCAGTGACCCCCGCTTTATGGCCGCCCAGCAGGGTGTGGCGAGTGATCACGGCCAGGCTAATGCCCGGGGTTATGGCGCCAAGGGCGCAAACGCTAGCCAGCAGCAGCCAGTCGTGCAAAGAGAGCATGGAGAATCTCGTTAGGGGAAAGCGGGCACTGTAACGTGTTGCTATGACAGGTTGAAGGGTTACAGACTGCAAGCGAAAAGGCACGCGAGGCGTTGGCTAGTGAGGATGTTGCCGTGCCCATATTGTCGCTTGCAGCTTGGCGGTTTTGCTCAATTCCCCGGGTGGTGGCTAAACACCTGGGCGCCGTTTTCATCGAACAGCAGCACATCATAGGCGTCTTTGCGGTCGCCCATTTCCATTCCGGGTGAGCCTACGGGCATGCCGGGCACGGTGAGGCCTTTGCCTTCGGGGCGCTCTTTCAGCAAGCGATCCACGTCGCTGGCGGGCACATGCCCTTCAATGGCGTAGCCGTCGATAAAAGCCGTATGGCAGGAGCCGGTGCCGGGCAGGATGCCCGCTTTTTCTTTTATGGATTGCAGGTTTTGCTGCTCGTGGACATTCACCGTGTAACCGTTCGCTTCCATGTGTTCTACCCAGGCACCGCAGCAGCCGCAGGTGGGGGACTTATACACTTCCAATGTTTTGGTGGCATTGGCTGCGGTGGCGGGCGTTTGTTCCTGTGCCACGTCGGGCTTGGGTGGGGTGTTATCGCCGCAGGCGGCCAGCAATAGAGCGGTGAAGAGTGTGAGCAAGTATTTCATCATCGTTTCCTTCGTTGTTAATGCACCCCCCAGTTGGGGGGATTGGGCCGCGATTATTCGACGATCAGTGTGCCCTGATACATCTGCATTTGGCAGGTGAAGCGGTGCTCCCCGGCGGGCACGTTATCCAGCGTTAGGGTGGTGGTTTTTCCAGTTTCCAGAAATGCACTGGTATCGAGCCCCTGAAAGATCACCTGTTCGGCACAGGGAGAGGGGTCGCGCCGATCGAAATGCAGTGTCAGAGACTGCCCGCTTTTAGCGCGAATGGATGCTGGGGTGTAGACTCCGTCTTCGACGATAATGGTGGCTTCTTGCGTGGTGGCTTGCGCGGAGTTTTTACGGTGCGATAGCCAGAACCACCAGACCACCAGGGCCATCAAAATCAGGCCGACAAGATTGACGAGAAGACTCATGGTGTCGCCTCCTGGGGTTTGCGAGCGGTGAGTATTACCGACTGTTTGTGCATGGTCTCGCCGAGCACATCGACGCTGTCTTCGGCGAAGGTGTGCAGCGGGGTGTTGGTAAAGTGGGCTTGTTCTAGGGCCTGCTGTAACTCGGGGCCGTGATAGGTGGAAAAACCGTGTTTGAACACCGCCAAGCTGGCCATGCTGTTGTGATCGCGAAAGCCCAGCACCAGAGTGCCGCCGGGGCGTAATAACAAATTCAGCACTTGCAGAGCAGGGAGCAGTGGTTGCCAGAAATAGACCACATTTATGGCAACGATGCGGTCCATACTGGCAGGAGCAAGTGGTGCTTGCGTCAGTTCGCCGTGGATGAAGGCCGCGCGAGTTTCGCCTAGGTAACGTTCGCGGGCACGCAAGACCATATCCCGAGAGGCATCTAATCCGGTGTAGTGCAGGTTGTTAGCCTGCGCTAATAAGCGAGGGAGATGGCCTGCGCTTCCCGGCCCGACTTCCAGAATCCGGTCGCCGTTAGCAGGGGCCAACGCCTGGTAGGCGGCGAGAATCACAGGGCGGTTTCGCACGTCCATATTGTCTGCGACTTTGTTGCCATCTTCACCGTTAGGGTGGCGCAGTTGTGCGGCAAGTTGCTCCGGGCTCATGCGCTTGTTCCCTGATGGTGTTTGGGTTTGAAAAACCGCAATCGGTTGGCGTTGGTGACGACGGTAACCGAGCTGAGCGACATCGCGGCCCCGGCGATCACAGGGCTAAGCAGATTGCCCGTGAGTGGATAGAGGATGCCGGCGGCCACTGGTACGCCCAGGCTGTTATACACAAAGGCACCAAACAGATTTTGTTTAATGTTGCGGACTGTGGCAGAAGAAATCGCCATGGCATCGGGAACGCCGTGTAGCGAGCCTCCCATCAAGGTGATGGCCGCGGATTCGATGGCTACGTCGGTGCCGGTACCAATAGCAAAGCCCACATCGGCCTGGGCTAGAGCGGGGGCGTCGTTGATGCCATCACCGACCATGGCCACGGTGCGCCCTTCACTCTGCAATGCCTGGATTTTTTTCGCCTTGTCTTCCGGTAGCACTTCAGCCATCACTTCATCCACCCCGGCTTGTTCGGCAATGGCGTTGGCGCTGGCGGCAATGTCGCCGGTAATCATGATGACCTTTAATCCCTGATCTTTCAGGCGGGCGATGGCGGCTTTGGAATCGTCCTTGATACGATCCGCGACGCCGATGATGCCGAGCAGGGTGTTCGCTTCAGACAAAAACAGCGGCGTGACGCCCTTGTCGGTGAGAGAGGTGCTATCGAGGTTGATGTTTACCCCTTCGCTTTCTAGCCAGCGGCGGTTTCCTAGTCGATAGGTTTTGCCCTGGATGGTGGCGGTAACCCCCTTGCCGTTTAAAGCCTGGAATTCACTGGCGCTATCCAGTGATAGCTCTCGCTGCTTGCTCTCGTTGAGAATCGCCGTGGCCAGCGGGTGCTCCGACCCGCTTTCCACGCTGGCGGCAAGCGTTAGCACGGTGTCTTCTTGCTGGCCCTCATTGCAGACGATATCAGTGACGGCAGGTTTGCCTTCGGTGATGGTGCCGGTTTTGTCGAGGACAACGGTGTCCAGCTGGCTGCTAGTTTGTAGCGCTTCGCCCTGGCGAATCAGAATGCCGTATTCGGCGGCCTTGCCGACGCCCACCATCACCGACATGGGCGTGGCTAGGCCCAGTGCGCAGGGGCAGGCGATAATCAATACAGTGGTGGCGCTGATCAGCATATGGGTTAGCCGCGGTTCCGGGCCCACGTTGAACCACACCAGTGCCGCCGCGATGGCAATCAGCATAATGGTCGGGACAAAAATGGCCGACACCTGATCGGCAAGTCGCCCGATGGGTGGCTTGCTGCCTTGGGCTTTTTTTACCAGTGCGACGATGTGTGAAAGGGCGGTGTCTTTGCCGACGGCCGTGGCGGTATAAAGTAGCGTGCCGGCTTCGTTGAGTGTGCCGGCGCTGACCTTATCACCAGGGGCTTTATTCACCGGCATGGGTTCACCGGTGAGCATGGATTCATCAATGCGGCTTTCGCCTTCTTCCACGGTGCCGTCCACAGCAATTTTTTCGCCAGGGCGAACCCGCAATTGATCGCCGGCCTGAACTTGCTCCACCGGGATATCCTGTTCCTCGCCATCGCGGATGACCCGTGCAGTTTTGGCGCCCAAATCCAGCAACCGTTTTACCGCGGCGCTGGTCTTGCCGCGGGCGCGAACTTCCAGTGCCTGGCCAAGATTGATGAGGCCGATAATCATGGCGCTGGCCTCAAAATACACATGGCGGGCGGCTTCCGGCAGGGCGCCGGGCAGTAATACCACCACCATGGAATACAGCCAGGCGGCACCGGTGCCCAGTGCGATCAGGGTGTCCATGTTGGCGTTATGGTTGCGAAAGGCTTTCCAGGCGCCGACGAAAAAGTGTCGGCCGGCGGTGGCCAGCACCGCGAGGGTGGCAACACCGATACCCAGCCATACCCATTGGCTGGTTTCACCGGGGCGAACCATCATGTCACCACCGAGCAGGCCCCAGGCCATTAGTGGCACGCCCAGCCCAAGCCCTAGCCCCATGTGCCGCAGCAACTGGTGGTAATGTGCCCGCTCTTTGGCTTCCTGCTCTCCGTTATCCTCCTCGCGGGCTTCGCTGGCACCATAACCCGCGTCTTCTACCGCTTTAATGAGGGATGCGGTGCTGGCGGAGCCGCTCACCTGAGCGGTGCGGTCGGCAAAATTCATATCCGCACTGTCGACCCCGGGTGTGTCACGCAGGGCGCTTTCGATGGTGCGCACGCAGGACGCGCAAGTGGCGCCGCTGATATTTAGCTGTATTGATTGCGGCTCCTGGGCGATCGGCTTGCTGGCGGTGTTGTCATGGTCGGCAGGATTATTGTGTTCATGGTGAGCATCATCCGGGTTTACGCCGTAGCCGGCTTGTACCAGCGCCTCTTGAAGCGCACTGTGCGAGGCGGTGCCGGTGACGGACACCTGCTGGGACTCCAAATCCACCGTCACACGCTCCACGCCGGTGAGTGCTTCCAGTGCAGCGGTGATGGTGCGGCTGCATCCTTTGCAGGTCGCGCCGCGAATGGGCAGAGTTTGGGTGCGCGCTTGCGTCGACATGGAGGCTCCTGTGAAGCAGTTGAATCCCTGGGTGTCGTGTCAGGTTATTATTGTGACACCTGTGGGTAACCCCAAGGTCAACCGCATGCTACAAATTGCTGGTTGCATTGAAAATTTTTATAAAAACGTCATAAAAGTGGAACCATAACCATGCAGATCGCTCAATAAGAGCACATAGTGTGCCCCATCTTGTGATGCTGAACTTTTTGATATCAGTGAGGACGATTTATGTTTAAGAAAACACTGCTTATGTCAGGTCTTGCTCTTGCCGTTTCTGGTCCCGTCATGGCTGCGCAACAAACTACCGCTGTTCGCGATAACGGTTTCTCCTACAGCTACGGGCAATTGGCTTATGACCGTTGGGACCTGGATAACGATGTGGACGTGGATGCACTGAGTGCTGAAGGTTCTTTTGCGTTGGATGAGCATCTGTTTCTGCGTGGTGCTTTAGGCTTCTTCGATGGTGATTACGGCCACAATGGCGATCTCGACGGTACCCGTTTGTCCGGTGGTGTCGGTTTCCATACACCGCTGCAGCGTGGTCTGGATTTCGTTGGTAGCGCCGATATTATTTACGATGACCGTGATTATGATCCGGGCCGCTCCGATGACGAAATAGGTTTCGAGCTGCGTGGTGGTGTGCGTCATGCCACTACCGAGAAGTTGGAGTTGTCCGCGGGTTTGGCCTACCAGGACCTCTATGATGATGACTTGGGTGTTTATGGCCAGGGTCTGTTCAAGGTGAGCCAGGCGGTGGATTTGGGTGCACGAGTCATTGTTGGTGGTGATCGTGATACCTACGGCGTCTTCGGTCGCTATAACTTTTAAGGTCGATTGTTTGGCTTGGATGCAAAAAGCCCCGCCGCGTGAGACGTCGGTGGGGCTTTTTTGTGGTGGATTAGCGACAAGTTGCAAGCTACAGCATGGATAAAAGCCTTGGCTTGATTTGGCGTTGTGCCCGCGCGCCCCTCTTCTTTTGTGGTTTGTGGTTTGTGGTTTGCGGGCTTTCAGTTTCGTGGACCGATTTTAGCCGAAGGCACTGGCGTCTAAGGCCGTAAGCCGGGGGCTATCTTGGTGCTGGACGTCGCATTATTCCTTTGAGATTAACTCGACCTACTTTTGCTTGTGTCAGGTAGCGGGCGGGTGAAACTCACTGTGCTGAGCCAGGCTTGGATCGGAGCCCAGCCCTTTTCTTCGCTGTGCTTGATAGCATCGGCAATGCCCGGGTTGATCTGATCCCAGCGGGCCAATGCGTCGGGGTCCATGGTCTGCACGCCCGCAAGCAGGTTGGTGTTATTGAGGGCAGCGCTAAGTTCGGGAATTAGTAGCCCGCTTTCTTGTTCATCGGTTGAGTTGCTCAATGGCTGCCAGTGAGCCAGGACTCCTGTCAGGCCGCATTGCAGCGCTAGCTGATTCAGCGGCCGATTCAACGATAGCTGCTGGTGGTCGGCCACCAATTGCTCACCGGCGAGCTTCAGATATTGGCGGCGCCGAGCCGGCGCGCCCTTTTGGCCGATGAAGGAATCCAGCGCTTTGGGAGCCTCGGCAGTGCCGTTGAGTACCACTGCCATGGCGGCAAAACCGAGGCTGGCTTCCGCTGGATCGGTGGCGCCGTGCTGGCGCCGCAGGCTCTGGCGGGTCAGCTCTAGGCTTGGGTCGCTGATTAAGCCAGACTCCGGCCATTGAGGTAAGACGTCCAAGTAGCCAGGGTACAGTGGCCAGCTGTCCAGCTGAGTGAGGTTGACTTGGTGACGGGCACGTCCGTCTTGTTGGCAGGCGCGGCTGGCTAGTAATAAGTATTGGCTGGTAAAGCGCTGATACCAATGGGACAGCGCTTGGCGCAGAGCGGCCAGGTGTTGTTGATCAGGGATTCGCTCAAACTGAGCCAACGCCTGCTGCCATTCTGTGGCGGCGGTAGTAAAGCGTTCATCGGCCCTTTGTTGCCACTGTGCGGCAGGAATCTCTACTAGGTCGGTGGCGCTGGTCGGCCCGGGTGTTGTGTCAGCGTGTTCATCGATACTGCTGTCACAGGCCAATAGCAGGCTGGTTAGCAAAGCCATCAATAGAAAACGCATAAGCAATCCGGATTAACGCAGGCTGATAATGGGCCAGCCCTGTTCCCGAGCCTCACGCTCAAGAGTGCTGTCTGGGTCCACGGCTACCGGGTTGTCTACTTTACGTAGCAGTGGCAGGTCGTTGTGGGAATCGCTGTAGAACCAGCTATCTTCCAGCGTTTCATCGTTGGCTTTTAGCCACTCGGCGAGCCGCTCAACTTTACCTTCGCGGTAGCTGGGAGTGCCGGCTACGCTTCCGGTATAGCGCTCGCGGCGACACTCTGCCACGGTGGCAATCAAGTGGTCTACGCCAAGGCGCTCTGCCAGTGGGGCCGTGACGAAGTCGTTGGTAGCGGTGATGATCATTAGGGTATGGCCTTGGTCGCGGTGTTTCTGCAGCAGGGTTTCGGCCTTGGGCAGCCACATGCTGTCCAGCTTTTCTGCCAAAAACTGTTCACGCCAGAAATGCAGTTGGGCCATATCGTTATCGGCCAGCACTTTCAGAGAAAAACGCAGGTAGGCCATGATGTCCAAGCGGCCATGCTGGTAGTCCACGTAAAATTGGTCGTTGGTTTCTTTATAAAGCTGGGCGTCAACAATGCCTTTCTCTACCAGCCAGTCTCCCCACAGGTGGTCGGAATCGCAGCCAATCAGGGTGTTGTCCAGGTCGAAAATCGCGAGTGTCATGGCCTCTCCTTACGTGAAGAGCTCATTTTATGCGAAGCAGATGACAAGTCATACCGGTGGATTCATCACGCTCTACATTTGGTTTGGTGTGTTTGTTGCAGGGTTGTGCATTGATCGCAGGTTGCCCGGCAAGGTTTAATGGGCTGATAAGGAGCCAGAGTCCACGATTGCGCGAGGCTCGAAGGGACAAGATGACAGGCATTATTGATGACAAAGGATTTCGGCTGAATGTCGGAATTATTATTGCTGGCCAAGATGGTCGGGTGTTCTGGGGTCGCCGGGTTGGCAACCGCGATGCCTGGCAATTTCCGCAAGGCGGCATGATGCCGGGGGAAACCCCGGAAGAAACACTGTTTCGTGAACTGGAAGAAGAGGTGGGTCTGCTTCCTGAGCATGTGCATATCGTCGCCAGTACCGAAGGTTGGCTGACCTACCGGTTGCCACGTCGCTTTTTGCGCCGGCCTCGTAACCGCCCCCATTGCATCGGTCAACGCCAGAAATGGTTTTTACTGCAGCTGACGGCGGGAGAAGAAGCGATTGACCTGTTTACCAGTAATAGTCCGGAGTTTAAGGACTGGCGCTGGGTAAACTACTGGTACCCGATACAGAAGGTGGTGCATTTCAAACGTGGGGTCTATGCCCGAGCGTTGCGGGAATTAGCGCCGGCTCTGAAGAAAGGAAAGCGTACTCCTCATACTAATCAGACTGTGCCTGGAGACTCACCCGATGCTTGATACTCTTCGACGTATTGTTCAGGAAGTGAACAACGCGGCGGATATCCCCAGCGCGCTGGACTTGATGGCCAAGCGGGTACGCGATGCCATGGGTACAGAAGTGTGTTCAATCTACCTGCGTGATGAGGAAGAGCAGCGCTATATGCTGATGGCCTCGGAAGGGTTGAAGCGCGAGGCAGTGGGTAAGGTGAGCTTGGGCTTGTCGGAGGGCCTAGTGGGGCAGGTTGGTTTGCGTGAAGAGCCCATCAACCTGGAAGATGCCTTTACCCACCCCAAATTTCATTACCTGGCGGGAACCGGGGAAGATGCGTTCCACGCTTTCCTGGGCGTGCCGGTGATGCACCATGGCAAGGTGCTGGGGATCATGGTGGTTCAGCAGCGCGATGTGCGCCGCTTTGACCAGAGTGAAGAAGCCTTCCTGGTGACTATTTCTGCCCAATTATCAGCGGTGATTGCTCATGCCCATGCCTCGGGTGTGCTATTTGACCAGCTGGGTGGCGGCGCGGATCTTCCTAGTTTTTACGACGGGCTGCCGGGGTGCCCTGGCGCGGCTATTGGTTACGGCGTTCTGTTGTTTCCCGAGGCGGATTTGGCGTCGGTGCCGGACCGAGACGTTGAGGATGTGAGCGAAGAAATTTCCCGCTTGGACGATGCCCTGGTACGGGTGCGTCAGGAAATTCGTGATTTGGCCGAGCGGGCTTCCCGATCTCTGGGGGCTGAAGAGCAGGCGCTGTTTGATGTGTACCTGCGCATGCTGGACCGTCATGCTTTGCCCGCGGAAGTTATTGCGGCCATTCGTGAAGGGCAGTGGGCCCAGGGTGCGTTACGTACAGTGATCGATGTCCACGTGCATAATTTCGAAATGATGGACGATCCGTACCTGCGTGAGCGAGCTGCAGACGTGCGTGATTTGGGCCGCCGAGTGCTGGCTCAGCTGCAAAGCCAAACTCGCCGCCATATTATTTTTCCAGACGAATGCATTCTGCTCGGTGAAGACATTTCCGCTCCCATGTTGATGGAAGTGCCCCGTGAGCGGGTGCGCGGGATTGTTACTACCCGTGGCTCGCGCAATTCGCATATGGCCATTGTTGCGAGAGCTATGGGCATTCCCACGGTGGTGGGGGCGCAGAATTTGCCGCTGAAAAAAATGGATGATAAGGAAATCATCGTTGATGGTTTTCGAGGGCGGGTGGTGGCCAATGCCTCGGCGGAGCTTAAACAGCAGTTCCAGGAAATTATCGCAGAGGAAGAGAGCCTCCAGGCGGGTTTAGAAAAGCTGCGTGACGAGCCAGCGCAAACCTTGGACGGTACGCGCATCACGTTGCAAGTGAATACTGGGTTGATGACCGATATCAACCGGTCACTGGAACGGGGCGCGGAAGGGGTGGGCCTGTACCGGACGGAAATTCCATTTATGGTTCGTGACCGGTTTCCGTCGGAAGAAGAGCAGCGAGTGATTTATCGCGAGCAGCTGGCGGCATTTGCTCCGCACTCGGTGACCATGCGCACCCTGGATATCGGGGGCGATAAGTCGCTGAGTTATTTCCCTATAGAGGATGAAAACCCTTTTCTGGGCTGGCGCGGCATCCGTGTCACCCTAGATCACCCGGAAATTTTCATGGTGCAGGTGCGTGCCATGATCAAAGCCAGTGAAGGCCTGGACAATCTGCGCATTATGCTGCCCATGATTACCAGCGTGATTGAAGCGGAAGAAGCGCAACACCTGATCCATCGTGCTTGGCTTGAGGTTCGTGACGAGGGGTTGGATGTATCCATGCCGCCGGTGGGTGTGATGATCGAAGTGCCGGCCTCGGTGTACCAGGCTCGGGCGCTGGCCCAACGGGTGGATTTTTTGTCCGTTGGCACCAATGACCTGACCCAATACCTGTTGGCGGTGGACCGCAACAACCGGCAGGTGGCATCACTCTATAATTCCTATCACCCGGCGGTCCTGCATGCATTGATGCATGTGGTAGAGCAGGCTCGAGAAGAACACACTCCCGTGTCGGTTTGTGGTGAGATGGCAGGGGAGCCTAGCGCCGCCCTGCTGTTAATGGCCATGGGGGTGGATGTGCTGTCCATGAATGCGTCCAACCTGTTGAAGGTAAAAGCCGCTATTCGGCAAGTGGATATCAGCTTTGTTCGCCGCCTTCTCAATGAAGTGCTGGCCATGGATAACGGTGAAGTAATCGGTTCTTACGTGGATCTACAGCTCACCAAGGCTGGTCTTGGCGAGCTGTTGCGAAATCGAAAGGTGCTGGCCTGATGCGAACGCTATGCATATCGACCAATTAAATAAAACTAATCGAGAGAGCGTCATGACCGGCACCTCTCGTTGCGCTTTATCGATAGATGGGCACGCTCCTTTAACATCGCGTTGTGCCTCGAATGGGTTGATTACGAACCATCCGCAAAGGTTGATCGTGCAAGGAGCGTCTTGAGAGCGTGCTATCGCTTGGTGAAACTCTGGCTTGGATTGCCGGCCGCGTTACCGTCCGGTTGCCACCGCTGTTCCAGCATTTGCGGCCCTTGTTTTCGGTCCAAAATCACGGCGCTACTGGCGCGGGTGCCGTAGGTTTCTGACTGGATAAAAATGGGGGCGATCAGCCTTTCAAGGTCGATGCCGACACCGGTGTCTGGCAGCTCGCTGTCGTTGGGTTGATAGCGGTCGTCAACCACCTGCAGGAGCTGTTGTAGGTTCCCACCGGCAGTAACGGCGGCGGCCAGATTCTGTTTGGCTCGCTCTACTTTGGGCCAGGGGTCGTCCAGCAGGCCGTTGCTGAGGCCATGAATGCCGGGGCGGACCGCCCTTGGTGTTGCGCCTCGGTTGCCTAAATACCAGAGGCTATCCTGTTCAGGGTCCGCGTTAACTGTGCCCACCAAAAGATTGAAGGCACCGTAGTGATGTTGTTCCTTGGCGAGGTGATGGCTGAACTGTTCTGGCGTCTGTTCCCCTTTTAGGAACGCGAAGGGTAATAGCCCGCGGGACCGTTCGCCGGGTTGGCGGTCGGTGATGGGTTCGCGATAGTTGGTAACCCCCGCGAAGCGGCCGTTACGGTGAATCCCCAGCCACGAGCCCCCGGCAGTTAGGTCTAGGCCACAAAAAATACCGTCACGCCAGCGGGCAGGTTCTGCGGGTCGCGCGTGAAACTCATCCCGATTCGCCGCCACTCTAAGGGGCGTGGCAGAGCCTGGTTGCCAGTCAAACAGTACAATGCACATTGATTTTTCCTTTCTTTGTTTCGCTCACCTGCCGTTATCCTCGCCGCTATAAAACCGCTCCAGCGCTGAGGCCCAGGGGCTTTCAGTGTCCGTCAATGAGCCCCGGCGCAAGGTGTTGAGCCGTGCTAGCATACCTGCCTTACCCCGAGTTGTGTTGGAGTGGCTGTGCTGGAACTGTTTTTGATTTGTTTGGGCGTGGGTGTGGGCGCAGGCCTGTTGGCTGGAGCGCTAGGCTTGGGGGGTGGTGTGGTTATCGTGCCTGCGCTAATTTTTCTGTTTCGTGGCCTGGGCTTTCCTGATGATCTGGTTGCCAAGATGGCGGTGGCCACATCCCTCAGTACCATCATCGTTACCTCCATCAGTGCGGTACGCGCCCATCACAAGGCCGGGTTTGTGCGCTGGCCTGTGGCGGTGCGCTTGGGGGTGGGCATTGTGTTGGGTGCTTTTGCTGGGGCGTTCATCGCCGATGCGATGAAAGGGGAACTGTTGACCCGTTTGTTTGGTCTGTTTGCCATGTTGATTGCTGTGCAGATGTTGCTGGTGGGCCGCAAGGCGCTAGATGAAAGCTTGCCGCAACGGGTGCCTGGTACCCCTGGGTTGGCACTGGCGGGAGTGCTCATCGGCACAGGGTCGTCGATTTTTGGTATCGGCGGTGGTTCGTTGACGGTGCCGTTCTTGAGTTGGTGTCGGTTGAAAATGCAGGAAGCGGTAGCGATTTCCTCCGCCTGTGGCCTGCCCATTGCCGTTGCCGGCACGCTGGGGTTTGCGGTGGCCGGCTGGAATGAGCAGCATTTGCCAGAGGGGGCCTTAGGCTATGTGTTTTTGCCTGCCTCAGTCGGTATAGTGCTCACCAGTTTCCCGTTTGCGCGCCTGAGTGCGCGGCTCAGCCATCGGCTGCCGTCCGCTACCTTGAAGAAGGTTTTCGCTCTGGTGCTTTTTGTGCTTGGCCTCAAACTGGCTTTTGGATAACAACCTATGGAATTCCCGCATATCGATCCGGTGGCGTTCGCCATTGGCCCCCTGAAAGTGCACTGGTATGGCCTGATGTATATGTTTGGCTTTGCCGCTGCCTGGCTGTTGGGTGTGTACCGGGCCAAACAGCCTGGCTCTGGCTGGACCAAAGACCAGGTGGGCGATTTGGTGTTTTATGGGGCCCTGGGTGTCATCATTGGTGGCCGTTTGGGTTACGTGTTCTTCTACAACTTTGATAAATTCCTGCAAGATCCGCTGTGGCTGTTCCAGGTGTGGACCGGGGGCATGAGTTTCCACGGCGGCGCGATTGGCGTGTTAGTGGCTTTCTGGCTGTTTGCTCGTAAAACAGGCAAGCGCTACTTACGGGTAGCAGATTTTATGGTGCCTATGGTGCCGATTGGCTTGGCGACCGGGCGCTTTGGTAATTTCATGAATGCGGAGTTGTGGGGCCGTGCCAGTGACGTGTCTTGGGCCATGGTGTTTCCCACCGACCCATTGCAGATTGCGCGTCATCCCTCCCAGCTTTATGAGATGGTGTTGGAAGGTGTGGTGCTGTTTCTGGTGCTATGGGTGTACTCGGTCAAGCCGCGACCGGCGGGCGCGGTGACGGCCTTGTTTAGCATCGGTTATGGCTGCGCGCGGACCTTTGTGGAGTTCTTCCGTGAGCCGGATGCCCATATTGGTTATCTCACCGGCGGCTGGTTGACCATGGGCATGCTGTTGAGCATCCCGATGGTTGTGCTCGGTATCGCTGTGTTGGTGTGGGCATATCGAAACGATGAGCGAGGAGTGAAGGCATGAAGCAATACCTTGATCTGCTTCGCCACGTCCGCGAGCACGGAACGTATAAGGAAGACCGCACTGGCACCGGCACCTATGCGGTGTTTGGTTACCAGATGCGCTATGACCTGAGCCAGGGCTTCCCTATGCTCACCACCAAGAAGCTGCATCTGCGCTCGATTATTCACGAGTTACTGTGGTTCCTGTCTGGTGACACCAATATCCGTTATCTAAAGGAAAACGGCGTGTCCATCTGGGATGGCTGGGCGACACCGGAGGGTGAGCTGGGGCCTGTCTATGGTGAGCAGTGGCGCAGTTGGAAAACGGCGGATGGCGGGGTGATTGATCAGATCACCGAGGTGCTGGAAGAGATCAAGCGCAATCCGGACTCCCGGCGCCTGGTGGTCAGCGCTTGGAACCCCGCGGTGCTGCCGGATCCGTCCATTTCACCGGATGCCAATGCAGCAGCAGGCAAGCAAGCGTTGCCACCCTGCCACTGCTTGTTCCAGTTCTATGTGGCAGACGGCAAACTTAGTTGCCAGCTATATCAACGCAGTGGCGATATTTTTCTTGGCGTGCCATTCAATATTGCGTCCTATGCCTTGCTGACGCTGATGATGGCGCAGGTGTGTGATCTGCAGCCGGGTGATTTTGTGCATACCTTGGGCGATGCGCATCTCTACTCCAACCATCTGGAGCAGGCGGATACTCAACTGGCGCGTACGCCTGGCCCGTTGCCGACAATGACGTTGAACCCGGCGGTGAAGGATCTGTTTGCCTTCACCTTTGACGATTTCACCGTCAGCAACTACAACCCCGACGCGCACATCAAAGCGCCGGTGGCAATCTAACGACTCCTCCCTGAAGCCGGATGCTCGATGCAACAGAGCTTTTGTCCGGCGTTAGGGGGTGGGTTCAAGCGTAGGTATGTTCATGTCCATTCGACTTTCCATGATGGTCGCCAAGGCCACTAATAATGTGATCGGGCGGAATAATAAGTTGCCCTGGTATTTGCCCAACGACTTGAAGTACTTCAAGCAGGTAACCTTCGGCAAGCCGGTGATCATGGGCCGCAAGACTTGGGAATCACTGAAAGGCCCCCTGCCGGGGCGTACAAATATCGTGATTACCCGCCAGCCAGCGTATCAAGCTGAGGGCGCCAAGGTGGTGGCCACGGTGGATGACGCCATTACCATGGCAGAGAACGTGGCCTTCATTGAAGGCCAGGAAGAAGCGGTGATCATGGGCGGTGCGGAAATCTACGCGCTGGCGCTGGCGCAGACCCAGCGGCTCTACCTCACTGAGGTACATGCTGAGGTCGATGGGGATACTTTTTTTCCGGAGTACGACAAGGGCGAATGGGAAGAAATTGCGCGTGAAGATTTCCCCGCTGAAGGGCCCAACCCCTACGATTATTCCTTTGTGGTATACGAACGCAAATGAGTTGAAAGTTTACACGCGTCCAAAGGTTGGGGGGGACCCTTACCCTAACCGATAGAGGCTACGCACTGAGCCTGGACGTGACCTCTTTGTTTAGATGATTCAAAACTCGAAAGCCCTGTCGCTACTGGTTTCAGCAAAAGGGCGCCCTTTTGCTTTCAGCCTTGTCTATTTTCAGCGCAAGCCTCTGCGGACACATTGATGATCGTGTGGCGTTTGGGCCAGCTCGCGTTGCCGCTTAGCGTTATTTTCGCGGTTCTATTCGTACTTCGCTTCTCACCGATTGGGCAATAAAACACTTTTCATGGGCGCGCTGGTGTAAAGCCTGGATCGTAGCGATGCTAGGTTGTTCGCCACTAAACGTGACCAGCGGTTGCAGTACCATGGTTTGCATATAAATTTTTGCCTGATCGTTCTGCCCCAGGATGCCCTGTGGATCGTCATCATAGCTTGTCACCGCCAGCCCTTCACGGGCGGCTTCAGTGAGAAACGATAGCAGGTGACAGCTGGCCAATGCGGCGAGAAAAGCTTCTTCCGGTTCCATGAATTCCTGATGGCCATGGTGGCCATCGACCACGCGCACCTCATTGCCGTCTGCAAGGTGCCAGAGGTAATGTTCTTGGTTGCCGTGGGCGGTCCAGCTGAGGTGCATGGTGTGTTGTTGCACAGAATATCCCCGGTTAGTGCCTCGTTAGCAGGATTTTTGCACACCTGCTAGAAGAGTATGCCATCAAAATAGGCGCTTGCCATGATGACTCGGGGCGGATGTCTTTGCCTCTGGCGAAGCCTGCCGTCGCGAAAGCGGTTAGTCGGCTTGGCTCGGGCCGCTCTGTTGGCTCAGTGACCAATAACGGAACACGGCAATATTGACCAGTGCGCTCATCAGCGAAATGGGCAGTGCAGCCAGTAGTGACGCGGCGGTGGTATGGCTAACGACACCCAGAATGGCGCTGGCGACCACGCTACTCATTACCAGATAGGTCAAGAACACTAGAACCAGAGTTAACAGCAACGGCCATTGCTGGGGCTGTGTCATTTGGAATGACTGGCGCAATGCTTCGATCGGGCTTTGTTGTTTCAAGATCACGAGTAGAGGTGCATAGCACAGGCGGGTATATACCCACACCGCTGGAAAAAATAGTGCCATCCAGCCCAGCGATACGCCAATGGCCAGAAGTGCGTAGGTGAGCAGCAGGGGCGGGTAAACCAGCAGTGCGGGTGCGATACAGGCTAGCAGCCCACGGGGTTTGCTGTTGCTGGTAGCAGAGAGCTGCACATAAAGCGCCCCTTCCGCTAAAGGCCTCACCAACAAAATGATCGCCAAGCTGATGCCGCTGAATTGCAGGGCGGCTCCTTCGGTGTCCGGCAATACGAACGAGGGGCCGAAGATCCACTGTGTGGCTTCAGTAATCAGGGCGAAGGGCGCGGTGACCAGAAACAGCGGGCCAAGGTGCCGCCACCAGAAAATAAGAATTTCGCGAAAACGGTGTCCAATCATGGTGAGCCATCAATTCAGTCGACGGCGCAACCATACGACAGCGCCGCGCCCATTTCCACACTGCAGCGCGGCCTAAAGGTTACCACCAGTATTTTCCCCAATTTTCCGGATTGGCCCAGAAGCGGGGGTTGTTCCACTTGCGCTCGAAATTGTAGTTGTCCAGGTCGTAGCTGTAGATATTCAGTTCGCGACCGTCTTCGGCGAAGTGCCCCTGCTCCCGGCAGCCTAGTGCCAGAAATCCGTTGGTTGGCCAACGTAGTTTTTGTGGGGCCAAGGTGGGTTGGTATACCGCCACCATGGAATCGGTATGCAGGTTACGCAACAAGCCCATTAGTGCTTCGCCGTCATGGTGGGGCATGTATTCCAGCTGGTCTGCAACAATGGCGATATCCACCCGGTCAATGTCACCCAACGCGGGGAAGGGGTTCTGTTCCTGAATTTCCACCAGAGTGCAGTTGTGATCGGCGCACCACTGGGCAACGACAGGAATGGGATTGAGGCTGACAGTCAAAATGGAGGAGGGCTGGTGGCTATCGAGAATAGCGGCCAAGCGTTCCTGCGGAGATTCGGTCATGGAGTGTGTCGTCGCAATATTCATGGCTTCAGTTTAACGCCATTGCCGGTGGCTTTCGATAGAGGGTTGAGTAGCGATTTGTGGTTTTTGATGTAATGCAGCAATGAATGCTCCGACGGTCTTTTGAATTGTTGTTTCTCAGGGGTGAGACGGGGAGTGGGGCGGGGCAATGCCACTGCTGGTCATTGAAATGAGGTCTTGATCAGAAAATGAGAATCAGGCGTTGACGAACACCTAATCAATAATGATAATGATTCTCATATACGAAATGGAGGTCAGTATGTCTCAGCTAAAAAAGAACGTTACCACTACTACACGACAGGTCGCCATTAATGCTGAAAGTGCGGTGGCAAGCAGTCTGTTGCTCAACCATCAAGGCAAATTGTGGATTGAACATGCCGGTGAGCGTTACCAGTTGCGTCGTACGTCCAACAATAAACTGATTTTGACAAAGTGATGCGCCACGCGACATCAATAACAGGCCAATAATACGGCGGCTGCGTTATCCGTTTTAACGCTTTGCTCTCGCGCCAGTTCCTTTCAGCGTGTGAGCTGGGCTTAGCACGGGGGAAACGCTTTCTTTTGGGTGTTGCGTAAAGTGTGTCGCATGTTGCGTTTGTTTATCGTTCTCCCTGACGTGGATCAGCCAGCCGCAGCCAGCGTTCCACACCTAATTTAAGGTTCTTCGGCACGGCAACATGCCGCTGACCACAACGCGCACAGGATCTGTGTGAGTGTCATGGCTGCAGTCGACCCAAACCGTTCGGTGCGGCCAAAAGGCAATCAATCACCTGAATCCTGTTGGCGCGTTATGGCGTAAAGCGTGTTGTTTGCTGCGATATTTTTTGGAGGCAATATGTCTGTTATGACGTGGCCCTCGGCTCCAGCGACATCGCCACTACTACGCCAGTGCGGTGCGGCCCTCGGTGATCGAGTTTTGCGCTTACAAGATGAACCCCTGGCCATTCTCAAGGCGTTGTATCGGTTGGGTTCATTGGTGGTGACCACCTTCTCCAGTGGCTCGAGAATTTCCCAGAGCATGCACTATCCCGCACTCAAGGATGGGCAATCGGACGTTGCTGGTGAATGGTGGCTGGAATCCGTGGGTGAGCGCTGTCGTTTACGGCAGAGTTTGCAGGTTGGCCAGTGGCATTCGGTGCTGGCGGTGTTGGAACCTACCGGTGCACTCCCAGCTCGCAGCTTGGTGTTCTTTGATCGTAACGGTCAGCCGTTACAGCAGATAGCGGTGGCGCCGGCCAGCGGTGGGTTGGCTTTCGAAGAGCTAGTGTGCGCCATGCTTCATCCCGATCAGCAGACCCTGAGTTTGCCGACATTGCTACCGCGCATGGCTAACCGTGATCTGGGCTCGTTGAGTCAGCTGGAAAGTGATTGGGCACGCAGTGCTGACGACGATGATTTTGCCGGGTTGCTGCAGCGGTGTCAGCAGCAGCGCGCAGTGTTGTACCGATCGGTGCGCGACAGTTTTGCTTGCCAGGTACGACCAGAAACATTGCCGGCAGTGTTGGCAGAAGCGGCTAGCAGGGATGCGGCAACCACTCTTTGTGTGGGTAATCAGGGCGTGCGATTGTGCATGACCGCCCCTTGGTCGTCGCCGCGTTGGCAAGGTAGTCATTGTCATTTAGCCCATAACGGCGCGCTGGTGTCGCTGGATATGGCGAAAATGGATAGCTTATGGCGGCTGCGTAGACCCGGGGATGGGCAGGTAGTGACGGCGCTGGAAGCGCTGGATTCCCGCGGCGAATGGTTGTGGACCTTGTCCGCCGGCGATAGTAACGAAAGCGGCTGGCGCGCTTTATTGAAAGACAGCGTTATTCGTTAATGCCACGCTCAACTGGATTGAGGGATTGAGGGATTGAGGGATTGAGGGATTGAGGGATTGAGGGATTGAGGGATTGGAAAGACGCGATAGTCCCTTGGTTTCAGCGCTTTCTACGGGGCCCCTATAGGCGCGTAGCGAGGCGGGGTAACGGGCGCGGTCCCGTGCGGCTGATTGGCGAGCGGAACGAATGATTTTCTCTGTGTGGTCGCATCGAAATGCTCAACTGGCACTCTGAAAGCGACGACTATAATTGACGGTGTCGGTTGAAGCGTTGCTGGGGCTGAGCCCGTCCGGGCTATTTTATGATGCGGGCTGCCAGTGACATTTTCAGAAATGGTCGTCGAAACGTTTGAGCAGGCTGATGACCTCCGTTACGTCCTGCTCCAGGCCTTTCAGGGCTTCCTCTGCCATGGGGGCGATGTCGCATTGCCCAGGCAAGGGGTGGTCTCCTTCTAGAATCGCTCGGAAGCGCGGCACAAAAACCCATTGCAGCCATTCGCTGAAATTCATGGTGTCGGCAAAAAACGGTGTGCTGCTGTTGAAGGCCGACGGTGCCGGTGGCTGTGCGGCCCACAGGCCTTGCTGATCCAGTTCTACTTGCAGGTCATCAAGCAGGGCAACGAGTTGTTGGCGTTGGGGCATTGGGGTTTCCGCAGTCAGTCATCAAAGAGCGGCACCAGATCTGGCAGCTCATGCAGGTTATGAATATGGTGACGGGGCTGGTCTAGTTCAACCGGCCAGGGCAGGTTGATTAGGTTGGCCCAGACCGAATGCATGCCGTGCTCACGGGCCGCGTGCACATCTTCCAAGGGGTGGTCGCCAACATGTACAGCTTGGTGTGCGTGAACCCCGGCGGAACTCAGGGCGGCGGCGAACATGTCCGGCGCCGGCTTGCGCTTGCCTATGGTCTCTGCTGAATGATGAAAAGCGAACAGGTCGGCAATACCAATCATCTTCAGGTCGGCATTGCCGTTGGTGAGTGCACCTAGGATGTAGCTGTCGGCGAGCTGCTCTAATACCTCACGGGCACCGGGAAAGAAGCTCACTTGGTTGCGCGCTTCATGGAATACCTTGAAGGCATCCATGGCGATGCGGCGGGCTTGTTTTTGCTGGAAACCGTGCTCGGTGAAGGCGCGACTCATGGCGTCTTGGCGCAGGGCGGTTAGATTATCCAGATACTCGGGTTTTTCCTTAAGCAGTGCCGTGCGCACCGCACGTACCCGTTCGGCACTCAGCGCAGCGGCGGCATCCGGGTGGTTGGCGGCGATCCAGTCACTGCAGGTTTTTTCAGCGTGACGAATCACTTCATCCACGGGCCACAAAGTATTATCTAGATCAAAAGTGATCAGCTTGAGCATGCTCATGGTGGGTAGTTTACCGTAAAACGCTTAATGGCAGCATACAGGTTCACTGGCGCCAAGCATTGTGTGCCCAGCGTTAGGCGCCAAGGCTTATTCGTCATCGTCCTTGCGGCGCTGGGCTCTTGGGTGTGCTCCGTCGTAGACCTGAGCTAAGTGTTGGAAATCCAGGTGAGTGTAAACCTGGGTGGTGGCCAAGTCTGCGTGGCCGAGCAGTTCCTGCACTGCCCGCAAGTCGCCGGAGGATTCCAGCAGGTGTGTGGCGAAGGAGTGGCGTAATTTGTGCGGATGTAGATGGGCATCGAGCCCCCGCTCCAGAGCATGGCGTTTAAGCCGCTGTTGTACGCTGGAAGGAGACAGCCGCCGGCCGTTTTTGCTGATAAAAAGAGCGTTCTGGTCGCTGCTTTTGATCAGCATGGGACGCACTTGCAACCAGCGGCGCACGGCGGTGAGGGCGGGTTTTCCCACTGGTAGTTGCCGGGTCTTGTTGCCTTTACCGGTGACCAACAGTTGGCTTTCATGCAGATCAATGCTGTCTAGGTTTAGGCTAAGCAGTTCGGCCAAACGCAGGCCGCAGGCATAGAGCAGTTCCATTATGGCTTGATCGCGCAGGGCTAGGGGTTCGCTGTTGCTGGTGCCGGCATCCAGCAAATGGCTGACTTGATCTACATCCAGTGCTTTGGGCAGGCGTTTACCGCTTTTCGGGGCGCGAATGTCTATGGCCGGGTTGTCGCGGGCAAGCCCTTCACGCATCAGGTAACGGAAAAACGTACGCAGGGTGGAAAGCATGCGCTGAATAGTTTTGCCGCTTTTCCCTTGGCGGTGTAGCGAGGCGGCGAGGCTGCGCATGTCGTGGACGGTGAGGGTGTCCCAGGGTTGGCTGCCGAGTAATGTTCGGGCTTCGATCAGGTCCCGTTGATAGCCGTTTACGGTGTGCGGTGAGAGGCGACGCTCGCTGGCCAAGTGGGTTAGGAAGGCGTTAACCGTTTGCAGTGTGTTATGGCTATCGCTATCCACGGTTAACGGTCCTTTATCAGCTAATGTCGCTGGTTTTTTTGGCTGCTTGGTGGGGGTATTGGCGCACCACTTCGTGGAGTCTGCGGCTGAGTACCTGGCCGATATGGCTAATGAATAAGGTGCCTAAGGAGCTGCGGAAGTGCATGGCACTTTTACTGCCAATGGCCAGCAGGCCCAAGCGGCCTTGGTATTCCAGTGGCACCATGGCGGCGGAGCGGATATCGGTGGCGTTATCTTGGAACAGGGCGTCCATTTCTTCTGTGCGCATGGCGCCGCACACGGCTTTGCCGCTGCGCAGCAGGTGGTTCAGGGCGCTGGGCAGGGCATCGCTGTCCACGCAGCGGATCTGGTTGCGCAGGTCGCCGAGAATGGGCACTTCCCGGTCGTACAGCATCAGGGCTACCTGGTCACAATGGAAGTCGCTGCTCAGGCTGGTGAGCAAATTGCGAAACAGCTTCTCGGGGCCGCGGGCTTCCAGCAGGGCCAGTGTCAGGCGGCGGGTCTTGTCGAACAGGTGATCGTTTTCCCGGGCCACATCCAGCAGGCCATTGAGTCGATCGCGCAGCTCGGTGTTGCGCTCACGTAGAATGGCGGCCTGACGTTCCAGTAGGGAAACCGCCTCGCCTTTGGGGTCTGGGAGACGTAACAATTCCAGTAGCTCCGGGCGATGCTGAAAGAAATCGGCATGGTCACGCAGATAGGTGGCAACCTGGTCGGCGCTGGCTGGAGTTTGATCCGTCATCAATCCTGTCCTTTGTTTTTCGTTCCGGTCAGTGGGCACTGACATCACCGAGCTTTCAATCGTTTGCTAAAGCGCGATCTCAATAGCGCCATCATAGACATGGCTGGCGGGGCCTGTCATCTGGATGCCGCCTTGCCCATCGTAGCAGACGTGCAGGGTGCCGCCGGGTAGGTGCACGGTGACGGTGTCATCCAGCCAGTCCCGGCGTTGGCCGATCACCACTGCGGCACAGGCACCGGAGCCGCAAGCCAGGGTTTCCCCTGCGCCGCGCTCGTAGACGCGAAGGCGGATCTCGTTGCGGTTGACGATCTGCATAAAGCCCACGTTCACCCGCTCGGGAAACTGTTCATGGCTTTCCAGTAGCGGGCCGACGGTATCTACAGGGGCGGTATCCACATTTTCCACCAGTAAGGTGCAGTGGGGGTTGCCCAGGCCTACAGCGCCCACTTCCCAGGCCTGCGTGCCGGACACCAGGAAATAGCTGTCTGCTTCGGCTTTGGCGGTCATGGGGATGGCGTCTGGCTCCCAGCGAGGGGCGCCCATGTCTACGGTGATCTGATCATCGTCGGTCACAGACAGGGTCATTTGCCCTGCAGCGGTTTCCACGCGAATAGATTTTTTGTCGGTGAGTCCCTGTTCGCGCACAAAACGGGCGAAGCAGCGGGCACCATTACCGCATTGGCTCACTTCGGAGCCATCGGCATTCAGGATCCGGTAGCGGAAGTCCGCATCGCCCTGGGCGGGCTGCACAATTAGCATCTGGTCAAAACCCACGCCAAACTTGCGGTCGGCCAGCCGGCGTATTTCATCCGCAGGCAAAGGCAGGCCGGTTTCTGGCAATGACTGTCGAATGCCGTCGATGACCATGAAATCGTTGCCCAGGCCGTGCATTTTGGTAAAGCGCAGGTTCATCGCAAGTGTCCGCTACAGGGTAAAAGGCCATTGTACTCTGCCGTGGCGGTGGCGTCAGGGGTTGGGTGGCGGAGAGCCTGCGCGATTAGCGGTGTTTCAACTTTCCACTCTATCATTCTCGATGGGGCGCCTTGGCTATGCGCGAGCCCGCTCGTCAGGTGTACAATGCGGCCTCACACTCTTGCAGGCAGCAAACATGCTTTCCTATCGTCACAGTTACCACGCCGGGAATTTTGCGGATGTGCTCAAGCACATTGTGCAGGTGGCCATCATTGAATACCTGAAAAAGAAGGATAAGCCCTTCACTGTCCACGATACTCACGCGGGGGCGGGCAGCTATGCCATTGCCAGCGAGCACATGCAAAAGACCGGTGAGTACCAGGATGGCATTGCCAAGCTATTTGGTAAGCGCACCGGAGTGGGTGTGATTGATCAATATGTGTCACTGGTGGAAAAGCTGAATCCGGTGGGACGGCTGATGGATTATCCCGGCTCGCCGCAAATCAGTGCTAGCCTGCTGCGTGAGCAGGACGTGCTGCAATGTACTGAGCTGCATAGCACCGATTTTACGCTGCTCAAGCGCGAGTTTGCTGACGATAAGCGCGTGCAAGTCCTCAAGGATGATGCCTGGCACGGGCTTAAAGCCCTGTTGCCGCCGCGTCATCGACGAGGGTTGGTGTTGATTGATCCTTCCTATGAAATGGAGGCGGATTACAACGGTGTATTGCCTGCCGTGCAAATGGCCATGGAGCGGTTTGCTACGGCGACCTATGCCATCTGGTATCCGGTGTTGGATCGCAACCGCACCGAGAGCTTTATCCGCCGTTTCGTAAAGGCGGGAATTCCCAACCTGCTACGAGTGGAATGTTGTGTGCGCCCGGATGCCTCTGGCCGTGGCATGACCGGCACCGGCATGCTGATCATTAACCCGCCGTACACGTTGGCCCAGCACATGGCACAGGCTATGCCGCTGTTGAAAGAGGCGCTGTGCGATGCCAATGGCCATACCACGGTGAAAATGCTGACCGGCGAAAACCCGCAATGACCGTCACCCTGCGCCAGGCCGGCCGTGAGGACGTGGGAGATCTGCTGCGCCTGATTCGCGATTTAGCGCGTTATGAGCAAGCCGAAGAGCAGGTGACCACTGACGAAGCACTGCTGGCTGCCACTCTGTTTAGTGATGACGCCACGGCCCATGCCATGGTCGCGGAACAGGGCGGCCGTATTGTCGGGCTAGCCATCTATTTCTTTAACTACTCCACGTGGCAGGGCCGCAATGGCCTGTACTTGGAAGACCTGTTCGTGGAACCGCAAGCGCGCGGGGCAGGGGTTGGTAAGGCTCTGTTGGCGAAACTGGCGGCCCTTGCCGTGGACAGTGACTGCGGCCGCTTCGAATGGAGCGTGCTGGACTGGAATACCCCGGCCATGGAGTTCTATCAAAGCCTAGGGGCGCAACCTCAAGCAGAATGGGTTCGCTACCGGTTGGACGGTGAAGCGCTGAAAGCGCTGGCCAGCATCGCCGGCTAGCGCCGCTTTCTGCCTCGATGATATGTGCTTACTGGTGGCCTGTCGGGTATAACGGAAAGCTCAGCCGCTGAATGTTGCCGCTATGACCGAATCCCGATACCGCCGCCCCTCCTTGCTGGATGCTCTGCTGCCGATCGTAGTACTGGTGGTGTTACTGGCGTCGGCGGTTTATTTGTACGGCGATAGTGCCTCCTCCGGTCCCAACCAGATTGCCTTGCTGATCTGTGCCGGCCTTGCCTCATTAATCGCATTTAAAAATGGCCTGACTTGGCGGGAAATCGAAACCGCCATGATTAAGGGTATTTCGGTGGCGTTGGGTGCGGTGCTGATTCTACTCAGTGTGGGGGCCCTGATCGGTACCTGGCGGTTGGCAGGCATCGTGCCTTCGCTCATTTATTTTGGTCTTGAGTTGATGAATCCGGCCCTGTTTTATGCGGCCGCCTGTTTGATCTGCGCGATTATCGCCCTGAGTATCGGCTCCAGTTGGACCGTGGCGGCCACCGTGGGGGTGGCGTTGATCGGGGTGGCCAGCGGGCTGGGGTTGTCGTTGCCGGTGGCGGCCGGTGCGGTGGTCTCCGGTGCCTACTTTGGTGACAAGATTTCTCCGTTGTCTGAGACCACTAACCTAGCTCCGGCGGTGGCGGGTTCGGAACTGTTTGAGCATATTCGCCTGATGTTGTGGACCACGGTGCCCTCCATTGTCATCGCCTTGCTGATTTTTTTGGTGATGGGGCTGAATACGGACGTTGCCGGCGACACAGTGGACCGAATTACCCCGCTGCTACAGGGGCTGGAAAGCCAGTTTGATATTTCCTTGCTGCACCTGATTCCATTGCTGGTGTTGTTGGTGCTGGCGCTCAAGCGGATGCCGGCCTTACCGGCGATTTTTCTGGGCGCGTTATTGGGTGGGATCTGGGCTCTGATGTTTCAGCCGCAGGCGATTGCGGTGCAAGCTGGCGAGCCGGCACCCGGCTGGGTGGCGTCTTTGAAAGTGGTTTGGCAGACCTTTTACCAGGGCATCACCGTGGAAACCGGCGATGCGACGTTGAATAACCTGCTGTCTGGCGGCGGCATGGCGTCCATGCTCAATACCGTGTGGCTGATTATCTGTGCGATGACCTTTGGTGCGGTGATGGAGCACGCAGGGTTTCTTGCTCGCTTAATCGAAGGGCTGCTGGGGGCGGTTAAGGGCGCAGCGGGGTTGATCGCCGCCACATTGGCCACCTGTTTTGGCAGCAATATTCTTACTGCTGACCAGTACATTTCTATCATTATGCCTGGCCGGATGTTCCGTGAAGCCTATGCAAAACAGGGCCTGGCGCCAGTGAATCTGTCCCGTGCGCTAGAAGATGGTGGCACTATCACCAGCCCGCTTATCCCTTGGAACACCTGCGGTGCCTACATGCAATCGGTATTGCTGGTGCCGGTGACCGATTATCTTTTCTACGCGTTCTTTAATCTGATCAACCCGGTGTTGGCGTTGGTTTATGCCTGGCTGGGGGTCAAGGTGCTGCGGTTAGCGCCCCCTCAAGAGGTGTATAAAACCGGATCACTATGAACAAAAAGAAAAGGCGGCCTGGCCGCCTTTTCTTTTAAACCCTTTGCGCATGAAACGTGCTGCGTTTACTGCTATGGCAGTAACGATTCCAGTTTCAATTGCTCGTCATAGGTTTCCCTTTGCCGCACGACAAAGGCCTGGTCGCCATCCACCATGACTTCGGCGGGGCGGTTGCGGCTGTTGTAGTTGCTGGCCATGGCGAAGCCGTAGGCGCCGGCACTGCGCACGGCCAGCAGGTCGCCGGTCTCCAGTGCCAGGGCCCGGTCCTTGCCCAGGAAGTCGCCGGTTTCGCACACTGGCCCGACAATATCCCAGTTGCGGCAGTCCGCCTCGTGGGGTTTTACCGGCACAATGTTCTGCCAGGCGGAGTAGAGGCTGGGGCGAATCAGATCGTTCATGGCGCCGTCGACGATGGCGAAATTTTTGTGCTCGGTGGGCTTCAGAAACAGCACTTGAGTAACAAAAATTCCGGCATTGGCAGCAATGGAGCGCCCTGGTTCGATGTGCACGGGAAGCTCGCCGGGAATGTGCTTGAGCAAGGCCTGCACATAGTCCGAGCGATCCGGGGGCGTTTCGTCGTCGTAGGTCACGCCTAGGCCGCCACCCAAATCCAAATGATGAATCTCGATGCCGTGCTCTTGCAGTTGGGCCAGCAGTTTCAATACCCGCTCCAAGGCCGCTTCGAATGGATCGAGTTTGGTGAGCTGGCTGCCGATATGGCAATCGATGCCCAGTATCTTGATGTGCGGTAACTCAGCGGCTCGTTGATACAAGGCGGGGGCTTTAGTGATGTCCACGCCGAACTTGTTGTCTTTCAAACCGGTGGAAATATAGGGGTGGGTCTGGGCGTCCACATCCGGGTTCACGCGGATGGCGATCGGCGCCTCCCGGTCCAGCTCGCCGGCCACCAGGTTCAGCAATTCCAGTTCCGCGGCGGATTCCACGTTGAAACAGTGGATGTTGGCTTTCAGGGCGGCGGCCATTTCGTTGGTGGTTTTGCCGACTCCGGAGAAAACAATTTTGTCTGGGTCGCCGCCGGCACGCAGCACGCGTTCCAGTTCGCCACCGGAAACAATGTCGAAACCGGCGCCGACCCGGGCTAGTACATTCAGCACGGCCAGATTGGAGTTGGCTTTTACCGCATAGCACACCTGATGAGGATGATCACCGAACGCTTCGTCGAACGCCAAGTAGTGACGTTCCAACGCCGCCCGGGAATACAGATAGAGCGGCGTGCCGAAGCGGTCCGCCAGTTGCTCTACCGGCAGCTCTTCGGCAAACAGTTCTCCGTCGCGGTACTGAAAATGATCCATGATTAGTCCTGTGCTGACGCGTCAGCGTCCTCTTTGTCTTGTGTGTCGTCACTGTCTGCGTTGGTTTGCGACGGCTCGGCGTTGCTGGCCGGCGTTGACGCGTTGCGCTGTTGGTCAAAATACAGCGGACCTTTTTGGCCGCAACCGGCCAACAGCAGGAACAGTAACAGGCTGAATGTGCGCATGGGGGGCTCCGTTTGCTGGGGAGAAGTATAACGGTTCGCGACTCTAGAGGTAATGCAGGGGGGTGTCCGATAACGCCGCTTGAGAAAAAACAGATCAGGTCTACTATCGGTTCATAGTCTGCGTAATGTGGACCCATTTCTGTTGATCTTTTCGCCCCTTCCGCATGAGTGTCCAATCTGTGCCTGAATGATTTCGGCATTACGGACCCGTGCTCGTGTGGGGCGTTTTACGTTAAGGAGAAAATCATGGCGCTTCCCGTCATTACCGTGTCTCGTCTGGATGTTGCCCGTTTGGAGGCGCTGCTGTCCGATGTGGATGGCGAAGTGGCTGATGGCCTAGAGGAGGAGTTGTTGCGCGCCACGGTGGTTGAGCCAAAGGATATGCCTGCGGATGTGGTCACCATGAATTCGCGGATTCGTTGCCGGGAGCAGGGCCGTGGCCGGGAAATGTGCCTGACGCTGGTATATCCGCACGATACTGGGCCGCAGCGGGTGTCGATCCTGGCGCCTGTGGGTGCAGCGTTGTTGGGGTTGTCGGTGGGCCAAAGCATTGATTGGCCGGCGCCCAACGGCAAGGTTTTGAAGCTGGAGATTCTTGCGGTGGAGTATCAGCCAGAAGCCAATGGTGAGGACCTGGGCGGCGAATAACTCGGCCCTAGCCACCAGCTCAACAGCAAGGCGGAAAGACTGAAGCTCCCGCCTTGCTGTTGCCCGGCTTAGGTGTTGTCCAGCGCCTCGCGGGCACGGGCCACAGCGGCGCGGACCTGGTCGGGGGCGGTGCCGCCGATGTGGTTACGGGCGCTCACGGAGCCTTCCAGAGTCAATACTTCGAACACGTTGTCTTCGATTTGGTCGCTGAATTGCTTCAGTTCCGACAAGGACATGTCGCCCAAATCCTTCTTCTTCTCTACGCCATAAGCCACCGCCTTGCCGACGATCTCGTGGGAGTCGCGGAAGGCGATGCCTTTGCGTACCAAGTAATCCGCCAGATCGGTGGCCGTGGCGAAACCGCGGCGGGCCGCTTCGCGCATCACTTCACGGTTGGGTTCCAACGCAGGGATCATGTCACCGAAGGCGCGCAGGCTGCCTTTGAGAGTATCCACGGCATCGTACAGCGGCTCTTTGTCTTCCTGGTTGTCCTTGTTGTAGGCCAGCGGCTGGCTCTTCATCAGGGTTAGCAGGCTGATCAGGTGGCCATTAACGCGGCCGGTCTTGCCTCGCACTAGTTCAGGCACGTCCGGGTTTTTCTTCTGCGGCATGATGGAGCTGCCGGTGCAGAAGCGGTCGGGCAGGTTGATAAAGTTGAACTGGGCGCTGGTCCACAGCACCAGCTCTTCGCTGATCCGTGACAAGTGAGTCATGGTCAGTGCCGCCATCGCGCAGAACTCAATGGCGAAATCCCGGTCGCTCACTGCATCCAGGGAGTTTTCGCAGACGCCGTCAAAACCGAGAAGCTCGCAGGTGCGCTCCCGGTTAATCGGATAGGTGGTGCCGGCCAAGGCGGCGGCCCCCAGCGGCATACGGTTAACCCGCTTCTTGCAGTCCAGCAGACGTTCCCGGTCGCGTTTGAGCATTTCGAACCACGCTAGCAGGTGATGCCCGAAGGTCACCGGCTGGGCTGTCTGCAGGTGGGTGAAGCCAGGCATGATGGTGGCGGCTTCGCGCTCGGCCAGGTTAAGCAGGCCTTGCATGAGGTGCAGGAACTGTTCTTCCAGAATCAGCAATTCGTCACGTAGCCACAGGCGAATGTCGGTGGCCACTTGGTCGTTACGCGAACGACCGGTGTGCAGCTTCTTGCCGGTGATGCCGATCTTGTCGGTGAGCCGGGCTTCGATGTTCATGTGCACATCTTCCAGTGCTACGGACCACTGGAACTCGTCGTTTTCGATTTCCAGCTGGATTTCACGCAGGCCCACAATAATGGCGTCGCGCTCTTCATTGGTGAGCACGCCCACTTCCGCAAGCATGGTTGCATGAGCCTGAGAGCCGTAGATGTCCTGACGGTACATGCGCCGGTCGAAGTTCACACTGGCAGTGAATTCTTGCACGAACTGGTCGGTGGACTCGCTGAAGCGGCCGCCCCAGAGTTTGTTCTGCTGCTTGTCAGTCATCGTACTTGCTCAACGCTTGGTTTGCGGGGGCGCAAGTATAGCAGGGGGAGAGTATTTCTTGGGAGTGGCGGTTCATTCAGGTATAACATATTCATAATTAGGCCTTTTTCCGTATTAAAGGAGTGCGCAGGTGGCAATGGATGTCCCGGCGAATAACAGTTTTCTGCCTGACTTGTGCAGTACCCGTGCCGTGTTGGTGGTGGTGGTGGTGGCCGAGTTAATGGCGTTGGTGGTGACGTTGGTGGCCACTTACTACGACGATTTTAGCGTTGGGCGGCTGGCGGTTACCTCCTTGTTTGTGCAATGGGTGGGGCTGAGTTCTGCCGCGCTGATCTGTCAGCTGCGAGGCAGGCTTAACCGCTTGCCGCCTGCCTGGACCTCCACTGTGGTGGTGTTGCTGGTGGTTATCGATACCTTGCTGTTCAGTTTCTTAGCTCGGCTGGTGATGGGCTGGGCCAGTGGAGAAGGGCTGGATATAGGGTTGTGGTCGACTGAAACCTTGGTTAACGGCTTAATCGCAGCGATTATCGCGGGTTTGGTTATGCGCTATTTCTATGTGCAGGAGCAGTTGCGTCAGAAGGACCAGGCGGAATTGCAGGCGCGCATCCAAGCGCTGCAATCACGGATTCGCCCGCACTTTTTGTTTAACTCCATGAATATTATTGCCAGCCTTATCGCGGTGGACCCGGATGCGGCAGAGCAGGTAGTGGAAGATCTATCGGTACTGTTCCGAGCAAGCCTTAAAAACAGTGGTAACGAGGCTTCTTTGGAAGAAGAATTTGAGTTGTGTCGGCGTTATATCCACATCGAGCAGCTGCGGATGGGGGAGCGTTTGCAGGTGGAATGGGACATTCAGGTGGATGCAAAATCCTTGAAGATTCCGTTATTAACCTTGCAACCCTTGCTTGAAAATGCCATTTATCATGGCATACAGCCATTATCTGCGGGGGGCATGGTGACGATCCGTGCCCTCGCTCACAATGGTAATCTGGTGCTGTCGGTGAGCAATCCCAAGCCGGAAGGCGATGGGCATCACAAAGGCAATCGCATGGCATTGGAAAATATACGTCATCGGCTGGAAGCTCTATACGGTGATCATGTGGCGGTGGAATCCCGCCCGCAAAAAAAAGAATATGAGATCGAAATCCAATATCCGCTGCAATAAAAGGATGAGACTTATGCGGGTACTTGTCTGCGACGACGAGCAACTGGCTCGCGACCGGCTTAAACGACTGGTCGACAAGATCGAAAACGCCGAGGTGGTGGCTGAGGCGGGCAATGGCCGTGAAGCCATTATTGAGGCTCAGTCCTGTAAACCGGATGTGGTGTTAATGGATATCCGCATGCCGGAAATGGATGGCATGGAAGCGGCGGAGCATCTGAGCAAGATGGATAACCCGCCGGCACTGATTTTCTGTACGGCCTATGACGAGCATGCCCTGCAAGCGTTCCGTGTGCATGCGGTGGATTACCTGCTCAAGCCCGTTAATGCCGCGGATTTGACTGCCGCGCTTAACAAGGCGAAAACGCTCAATAGGATTCAGCTGGCAGAAATTAGTGGCGAAGTGAGTGAGGACAAGCCGCGTCGTCGAGGCCATATCAGCGCTCGCACCCATCGGGGGCTGGAGCTGGTGCCGGTGAACAGCGTGCGTTATTTCCTGGCAGATCAGAAATACGTGACGGTGTGCTTTAGCGAAGGCGAAGTGCTGATTGATGAAACCCTCAAAGAACTGGAAGCCGAATTCGGTGATCAGTTCGTACGTATTCACCGCAATGCACTGGTGGCTCTGAACTTTATTGAAGGTATGGAAATGGCCACCGCAGGCCACCATCAGGTTCGCCTGCGCGGGGTGGATGAGCGATTGACTGTGAGCCGGCGCCATGTGGCTGGGTTGCGCCGAGTGTTGCAGAATCTTTAACGGGTTTTAATGACGGAGCCAACAGGCTTCCGCTCCGTTGGTTGCTGGTTTTCTGTATGGCAATGTGAATGCGCGCATGAGTGTCCCCGTAATGGAGGGGGCGCTGAGTCGATTATTAATCCCAGGATTTCTTTTAGAGTTGGCGGAGTCTGCCGTTGCCGTCTATGGCAACAGGTAGCCGCTAAGCTGTAAGTGACGGCGTGGTTTTAAACTTTGTTTTTGCAGGCATGGGGGCGAGCCTAGGGAGGGCTTGGCGCCGCGCATTTAAATGGCATCCGCTTTTCTATGCCGCTGTGGCTTGAGGCTTGAAGCTTGTTAAACTGATAGACTGTCGATCTAAATTCACAACCCTTAGAGTGCCCCATGTCCCGCGAAATCTTGCGTATCGCTACCCGTTCCAGCCCGTTGGCTATTTGGCAGGCCGAGTATGTTCAGCGGCGCCTGGAAAGCCTGCATGAGGGATTGCGCGTGGAGCTGGTGCGGATTAAGACTCAGGGCGACAAGATTCTCGATACCCCGCTGGCAAAGATTGGTGGCAAAGGATTATTCGTCAAAGAGCTGGAAGAGGCGATGATGGATGGGCGCGCGGATATTGCCGTGCATTCCATGAAAGATGTGCCAATGGAATTGCCACCGGGTTTTGCGTTGCCAGTGATTTGTGAGCGTGAAGATCCCCGGGATGCCTTTGTCTCCAACACGTTCGACGGCCTATCTTCGCTGCCCCATGGTGCCTGCGTGGGGACCTCCAGCCTGCGTCGCCAGGCTCAGGTAAAAGCCAATCGCCCGGATTTGGTCGTCAACAGTCTCCGCGGTAATGTGCAGACCCGGCTGGGCAAGCTGGATGCGGGTAACTTCGATGCCATTATCCTTGCCGCCGCGGGCCTTAAGCGCCTGGAAATGCACGATCGCATTCGTTACGAAATGCCTCCGGAAGAATCGCTTCCCGCAGTGGGGCAAGGCGCCGTGGGTATCGAGTGTCGTGAGGGTGATGAGAGCACCATTGAGTTGCTGTCACCGCTGAGTGACGTGGATACTTGGGATCGGGTGGTGGCCGAACGGGCCATGAACCGGCGCCTCGAAGGGGGGTGTCAGGTGCCGATCGCGGGTTTTGCTCTGCTTGAAGATGGCCAGTTGTGGCTACGTGGCTTGGTGGCAGAAGAAGATGGTAGCCGGGTATTGCGCGCAGAAGGAACCGCTCCCCGCGGCCAAGGCGCGGAACTGGGTATCGATATTGCTGAGCAGTTATTGGCCCAGGGCGCGGATGAAATTTTGAAGGCCTTGTACGCTCGCCAATGAACGATCAAGGCCGACAGCAACGGGTTGTCGTCACCCGCCCTGAAGGTCAGCAGCAGCGGCTGATGGCCCTGTTGGTTGAGGCAGGGTATCAGCCGCTTCACCAGCCGGCACTGGTTATCGAACCGATAACGGTGGATGACACCATGCAGCGTACCCTGATGGAGCTGGATGGTTATCATGCGGTGTTTTTCGCCAGTGTAAATGCTGCCCGTCTGGCCCTGTCGGCCATGGCTGACCTGTGGCCCCAGTGGCCCGTTGGGGTGCACTGGCTAGCGGTGGGTCGTGCTACTGCAGCAGAGCTGGAAAGCTGGCACTTGCCTGCCACCGTGCCGCAGCAAGGGTTTAATACCGAAGCGGTGCTGGCGTTGCCTTGCCTGCAGCAGCTGGTTGAAAAACAGATTCTGATTTGCCGGGGTGACAGCGGCCGGGAACTGTTGGCGCAAACGCTGCAGTCCCGAGGGGCGAGAGTGGATGCGTTGGCTTTTTATCGCCGAAAGGCCGCAAGCCCAGTTCTAATCCCGGCAGAGACCGACTGGGTTATGATTACCAGCGTACAGGGGTGGCAAGCAATCGGCGGCTCGGTGCCGCCGTGCTGTGGCGTGGTGGCTGCGGGGGAGCGAGTGGCTGACGTGGTGCGCGCTGAGCATTCCGGGGATGTGTCTGTAGCCGCTAGCGCCCACGATGAAGACATGTTGTCTGCCCTTGTTGCGGTCGCCACGAAAGATTAAGAAGAAGATATAAACATTTACCAAAAGGTAAAATAGTGTGCAGGCCTTTTTTTCCTTGCCGGTAACGGTAATGATTGGACAGCAATGGGCGGTCACTTTAAGGTTTTTGCAATGAGATCGGGTATCGCCGCTGCGCAATTGAGTGTTGCGCTGGCCTCGCTTACGACAACAACGGAGCTGATATGACGCAGGATCGTCCTTTTTTCCGCCAAACCGGGGTAAGCCTTCTGGCTGTGCTGCTTGTATTGGTGGTGCTGGTTGCACTTGGCGCTGCTGGCTGGTGGGGGTGGCAGGAGTTTACCCGGCTGAAGAACGAAAAGAGCGGCCTTGCCGATCAGGTGGCGACAGTGAAAAGTGAGCTGACCAGTCAGCATCGCCAAGTACAGGCCGCATTATCTGACTTAGAAAAACGGCAGGCCAAGCTAGCTGCGCAGATGACCAACGACCGCGCAGCCTTGACCGATATAAAAAGCGGTGGGCAGCGACTGTGGTTGATCAATGAGGCCCGGGCACTGGCGAGTCTGGCCAGCCAGAGACTGTTGCTTACCCAAGATACGTTGGCAGCACGCCGTTTGTTAAAGGCCGCAGATGAGGTCTTGGCTCGCCTAGGTGATCCAGCAGTGTTGCCGGCCCGCAAAGCACTGGCCATGGATATGGAAATTCTCAGTGGCGCCAGCCAGGTGGATGTGCAGGGCATGGTGTTGCGTTTGGGCGCGTTGCGAGAGCTGGTAGTCGAACTGGCTGTACCGGCAGAAGCATTGCCATCGGAACGTGACCAGCCGGGAGTGGATCAGGGTTGGTGGCAGAGTGTGATCGACCGGATGCCGATAACCGTGCGCCGCCATGACAGTGCGGTACCTCTGCCATTGTCGGGGGAGCAGGCCGCACTGGTGCGTCTGACTTTGGATGGCAGCCTGCAGCAGGCGCAGCTTGCACTGATGCAGGGGCGTGCTGACGCCTACCGTCAGGCGGTTGAAAGTGCCGAGTCGACACTCAAGCAATGGTTCCGTGGTGACGATCCCCGTGCCGCACAAATGCAGACCACCCTGAAGGAAATGAGCGGCGCCCAAGTGGCCCAAGCGTTGCCGCAGATCGGTAATGGCTTGGCGGCAATTGAAGCTCTCAAACGCAAGGAGGGCGAGGCATGAAGAAACTCGTCCTGCTGATTATTATTGCGTTGGTCGCCGCGTTGGCGCTGGGGCGTTGGATGGCAGCGGATTCCGGTTATGTGCTGATTATCCGCGACACCATGTCAGTGGATACCACGCTGGGCTTCGTGGTTCTAATGGCCTTGCTGGGTGCGGTGGCACTGGTGGTGCTGACTTTGCTGGGTAATACGGCCTGGAACCTTATGGAGCCAGTCCGCGCTACCCGTCGCTGGAAAAGAAAGGTGGCTGAACGCCGCTTGCGCAGTGGTTTTCTGCAGTTGGTGGATGGCGAGCTCGAAAAAGCTGAGCGCTTGCTGGCGGCGGCCGGTGAAGAAGGCGACTGGCCATTGGTTGCCTGGTTGTTAGCGGCGGAAGCGGCCCAAGAGCAGGACAAGGTAGATGTTTCGCAGCAGTACCTTGAGCAGGCTAGCGCCGACCGCCGAGGAAGGCTGGTGGCGGGCCTGATGAAAGCCCGCTTTGCACTGGATGATGGTCATCCGGAACAGGCCCGTAGTGAATTGAAGGTGCTGGCGGACATGGCGCCGCGCAACAAACGCATTCTCAATACCTACGCCGAAGTGTTGGAACGCCAGAAAGACTGGCAAACACTGTGCGGCCTGATGCCACGTTTGAAACGCGCCTTTGGTGAAAACGATCAAGCCCGCCGTGAGCGCAAAGCGTGGTTGGCCTGGTTGCAAGAAACCGCCCGCAAACCGGGGTTTAACGATGCCGATAGCCGCCGCGAAGAGCTGCGCAAACTGTGGAAAGACGTGCCGGTTCGTCTGAAAAACGACCCGGCCATGGTGGCCCGTTACGCGGGTTTTTTGGCCCAGCTGGGTGGTGGCCGTGGTGCCCTGAATTTGGTCCGCGAGCAACTGGATAGCCAATGGGATGATCGCTTGCCGCCGGTGCTGGAAGCCATCGACGATATTTCCCCCGATGACCTGTTGCAGGTGCTAGAAAAGTGGCTGGTAGAACGACCCGGCAATGCGGCGGTTTTGATCACCGCTGGCCGTGTTGCGTTGAAGGCGCGCCTGTGGGGTAAGGCTCAAGGTTTCTTTGAGGCTGCGGCGAACTCTAGTCAGAGTGCTACGGCATTGGCTGAGTTAGCGCGGTTGTACCGGGCACTGGGGGATACCAGCAAGGCCATGTCTGTCTTCGACCGACGTTTGGCTCAGCTTGAAGGGGATCTTCCTGCCCTGCCGCAGCCTGATAAAAGCGTGCAGTAGTGTTCTGATGTCGTTTTGTCGGGTTACGCCGCTACGCAGCTAACACGACCTACAAAAACCGCAGCACCTTGTAGGTCGTATTAGGCGAAGGCCGTAATCCGACAACGCATTAGAGAATGCAGGCAAGCCCCCCTTCAATGAATGGTGGTGGCAATCTCTGCCGCCACGGCCTGCCAGCCCCGATCCAACGTTCTTATCAGGTTGGCATAGCCCCCGTTCTCCAGGGCGGCTTCCCATTGAATGCGGCCCTTTGCTACTTCTCCGTTGTCTCCTGCCAAAGTCCATCGCCCGCTAATAACTGCGGCATCCCTGTCTTCGCCTTGCAGTCCTTGAAAACGAGTCAGTTCCACGGTGAGAGTTTGCTCATGACCGGTGGTCATGTGGGCTTCCAGAGCGCGGTGTAACTGCGTGGCCAAGGGCTCGGCCCAGCGATGGTGGCGGGCCACCTGTATTTCGCTGTCGCTGAGTTGCATCACAATTCCACCCCGGTTCAGGTAGTTAGCCAGCGCCACCTTAATGGTTAGTGGTGAATGCGCGGATAGCGTGGCAGAAGGCAACACATAGCCCGGTGGTGATGGCTGGGGGGCGTGGCTGCAGCTCCACAGTGTGCAGAGAATAGCGGCGATGGCGAGCAGACGGATCATTGTGCGCCTCGGGGTTGGGGGTCGGTGGTTGGGTGGCGCTGGAAGATCAGCGCATTGGGCTGTTCATTCAAGGTGTCGAGCAGGGGCTCGGCGCTGTCGAGCAAGCGGTTCAGTTTCTGCAGCGTCCCTTGCAACTCCTGGTAGCCATCGCCGCCGGATTGCCAGCCTTGTAGAGTCGCGTCCAGTGCATCCAGGTTGCTGGAAATTTGTTGGGGCAACGTGTTGAGCGCAGGGTCATTCAGCAAGGATTCAATGCGCCCAGTTACGCCGGACAAGTGTTTAAGATTGTTATTGAGGTTGTCTGCCATATTCTTCATGGGCAGTTCATTCAGCGTTTTTAGCAACGCATGGAGCTGGTCTTCTAACTTACTCAAGCCGCCGCCGGCAACGGATGGCATGACTGGCACGGAGTTATAGGTTGCAGAGGTATCCGTAGTGGGGGCGTTTTGGTGGAACGCTAGGTCCACAAATAAAGAGCCCGTCAGCAGGTTGCCGGCTTTGAGGCTGGCGCGAAGGCCATTGTTAACCATATGGCTGATTTCTTCTTTCCAGGTAGTTAACGCGATGTTGGATTGTTGATTGACCCGTTGCGGTTCCAGGCGGATTAGCACTGGGATCGGGCTGTCGGTCATGGCGTTGGGGCCTTGCTCGGCAAAAGCCCAGGGGACCTGTTCCACGGTGCCAACGCGGATGCCACGGTATTCCACGGGGGCGCCTGCTTTGAGCCCGCGCACACTGCGTTCAACCAGCAATACGTAGTCTAAGGTCTGGGTATAAAGTGCTCTTCGGGCGCTCTCCTGGCTGTTATGCAATTCGAACTGGTGGCCATCTTCCACCGGTGCACCGGTGGCCATGCTGGAATCGGGCACAGAAAAAGAAATGCCTCCACCAAGCAGCGCTTCTAGCGAGCTGAGCTGGGCTTGAAAGCCCCTGGCATCCAGCTGGAAGCCGATGCCAGAGACTTTCCAGAAACGGCTGCTCTCGCTGACCAATACATCGTAGGGCTTTTCGATAAAGAGACGGTGGCGGAATAGTTTGGCTTGGCGATCAAATTGGGTTTCGACCACGCGGCCTACTTTCAGGCTGCGGAAGCTGACCGGGTCGCCGTTGTTGATGTTGGTGCCCGGCTCGCTGACCAGTTTCAGGAACAGGCCGTCGCCCGTTTTCTCCGGCGGCGGGCTGTTTTTTACGGTAAAGGTTTTGGTCTTTTTGCCGTTACTGCCGGGCAGTAATTCGATATAGGCCCCGGACAGCACGGTACTTAAGCCGCTGATGCCCTCACGCCCTACCCGGGGTTTTACTACCCAGAACTGGGCGTCACTAAAGAGCATGCGGTCGGTGTCGGCCTGCATCTGCACGCTGAGCAGAGTATGGCTCAGGTCTTCTGAGAGGCTGACACTTTCTACTACGCCTATTTGAACATTACGCATCTTTATCGCCGTTTTGCCGGCATTAATGCCTTCTGCATCTTCCAGCTTCAACGTAATAATCGGCCCCTGGCTGGAAAGGTAGCTGAACACCAGCCATAGCCCAATGAATGCGGCCATCAGAGGAATCAGCCAGACCGCAGATAGCCGGCGGCGTGACGTGGGCGTGTCAGGTTGGTTCAAGGTTGATGCTCCGGTTCAAGAGTGGGGGGCAGCTGTTGTTGCTGATCCCAGATCAGCCGAGGGTCGAACTGGTGGGCGGCAAGCATGGTGAAAATGACCACGGCGGAGAAGGCGACCCCTCCCATGCCAGGCATCACGGTAAGAATATTGCCCATCTGAAACAGGGCGACAATGATGGCCACCACAAAGACATCAATCATCGACCAGCGCCCAATCCACTCGGTGAGGCGATACAGTTTCATCTGGCTGTTCATATCCAATGCTTGTTGTTGTCGGGAGGCAACACATAACCAGCTCAGAGCGAGGATCTTGCCGAAGGGCACTAGCACGCTGGCAGTGAAAATAATCACTGCGATGGGCCAGTCACCATGCCGAATAAACAGCATCACCCCGGCGATGATGGTGGACGGCTCGGTCTTTCCCAGGCTGGTGGTGATCATGATGGGGAACAGGTGCGCGGGAATGCAGCATAAGATAGCGGTGATCAGTAGGGCCCAAACCCGTTGCAGGCTAAAAGGATGCCGTTCATGCAAAGGGCTGTGGCAATGATGGCAATGATGGGATTGCCCTAGGGGCTGAAGCTGTCCGCACCATTCGCAGCCAATCAGCCCCAAAGCCTGGGCGGTTTTACCCGCGCGGGCCTGCGGCGGTTGTTGCAGGTCGCCGAGTAACCGCTGCCATAAGCCGATGGTATTCATGCGAGTAACGGTAATCAGCAGGATCAGGGCGAAGCCGGAAAAGGTCCAGAAGGCGGAGAGTAACTGGATATGGGCCATGGCGATGATTTTAATCAGGCTTACCAAGGCGGCGATGGCAAAAACATCGGCCATCATCCAGGGCTGCATGCGCGGCAGCCAACGAGCCAGGAACAGGCTGCCGGGCAGCGGCCTGGGGCTAGCCAGGCTCATATGAATCCAGCAGACCGAGAGCAGGTACAAGGCCGGGATTACTACGATGGTAGCCAGAACAATGACCGCAAGGGCAGGGTGGTGATAAACGGCCAGCTCCTGTGCTGCGTCCGTGATGGAAATAGCTCTTTCAATGCCGCTCTTTTCAAAGCCCAAGTAGGGGAAAAGAAGTGACAGGGTGAGTAACAATAAAGCCGTGAATGCCAGTGCGGGGGTGAGTTGATCATCTTGCGCCGGGCGCATCAGCGGGTGCTGGCAGCGAGGGCAGTATCGCCATTGGCCGTCGTGGCGAATCGTCACCTCGCAAATCAGATCGCATTCGTGGCAGGGCAACAATAAAGCCTGATCACCATGAGCCGAGGAGGGGGAGTCCGCCATCGTATTGTTTCCCTAAAATGGAGCAACAAACCGCAAGGTACAAGCTACAACGCGAGCCCGGTTGTTGCCAGCCCGGGAAGCGTGGGCCTAATGCGTGATGCCGTTTGTAGCTTGAGCTCTGCTGCTAGTCTCGTGGCGCGTAATCAAAAACGTCGCAATGAATATTCCCGGCGGGAACACCTTCGGCGACCAGTGCGTCGAACACGGCCCAGCCCATGGGCGGCGAGCCACCCAGAAAGAATAACGGCAGGTCGGGTTCTCCGAGCGCTTCCAATGCGGCTTCGTGCACCAGCCCTTCGGCATGGTCCGGGTGGCGTATGTCGGACAAGGAGGTAACGAAGTCAAAATCGGCTAGGGCTTCCTGCCATTGGGCGGGCAAATGCGGCAGATACAGGTCTGCATCGGTGCGGGCACCCCAGAACAGCCGTACCGGCAAAGAGAAATTCAGCGCGATCAGACGCTCGATCATGGCTTTCACTGGCGCAAAGCCGGTGGAGCCGCAAATAAACCACACCGGATGTTCCGGGGCGCTGTCGATAAAGCGCAGGCCGGCGGGCAGGGTGGTGCTGACGGTGTGCTCGGACTGCAGTCTGGCCATGATGTCTTGGGTGGCGCTGTTGTCATCCCCGTGGCGAATGTGCAATTCGATATTGCGCCCATGGCAATGGTTAGCAATAGAAAAGGGGTAGCTCTCGCCGTGTAGATTCAGCATTAGATACTGGCCCGCATGCCACTGGATTTTCTTGCCTGCTGGCAGGCGCAGCCAGACACGACTCACGTCGTGGTTGAGGGCGTCGATTTGCTGAATTTGGCAATGGATCTGGTGGACCGGCAATTCGCCGGGCGCAGTTACCTCGGGCACATCAATCTCACAGTCGCTGAGTGGCAGGGCGACGCAGTATAGCACCCCAGAGGGGTTGTCTTCGCCTGCGTGAATAGTGCGGTTTTTTTGCTGCACTTGCCCATGGCGGAGCTGGCCCATGCAGCGCTCGCACACGCCATTACGGCAGGCGACGGGAAAGCCGAAGCCCGCCTGCTGCCCGGCCTCGACAATGGTCTGGTCTGCGCGGCAGGGGAAGGCGCCCTTGCCGTTGACGGTAATGGTGAAGGTCTGGGTCATGGGTGAGGGAATGGATATTGGAGAGTTCGATAGTCTTGACGCTACCCCCAGCGCAGGCTGGAGGCAGCGTTCGTTATCAATTGCTTTTCTCTTAGCCGCCAACACCAACAAACAGCGCAACGATACAACCCATGCCGAAGGCCCAAACCAAGGTGCGCGCACTGGCCCAGTCTGCCACGTAGCAAAGCGTGAACAGGATGCGGCTGACGACAAAGGCCAGCGCGATGCCATCAATGGTGCCCTGCGGTGATGTGGCCGCCAGGTGGGCAATGATTACCGCAGCGGCAAAAGCCGGGGTGACTTCAAAGCCGTTTTGTTGGGCCCAGTGCGCGCGCTTGCGGCTGCCCTGTAATGTTTCTAGAAATTCGCGGGGGTTATGGTTCTGTTTGGGGCCGAAACCACCTTGAAACTTGGCCAGTGAAGTGGACAGGTAAGGCAAGACGATGGCGGCAAGCACACACCAATAGGCAAGGGTCATAATGATATCTCCAAGGTTTTTTAATGTAATTTTTAATGTAATTAAGGGGCTATGCTTACATGACGATTGCAGTGCAAAGCAAGCGACAAGCCTTAAGCTGGAACCGGAACAAGGCCCTGGCTGCATTTTGTGCTGAGCCGGCAAACCCTTCACTCTTGAGTTCGCCGGCACCGCGTTCAGGTGATAAGCATGCGCTCTTACTAAAACAGAGAGCAGCTTAGCTCAGTTTCTGTCATCGGCCTGTGAGGCTAGCAGGCTGTGCTCAATGATCGCAAAACGATCTTGCCCCCATACCATGTCATCTTGAGTCATAAAGCTGGGCACGCCCCAGCTACCCGCTTCCATCATGGCGTTGCGGTTGTCCTCGGCGAGGTCGCGCCAGCTATCGTCATCCAGCCAGCGGCGGGCACGGTTCCAGTCTAGGCCTGCGTTTTCCACCAGAAATTTCAGCCCGTTATCGCTGGCGGCATTAATGCCCTGGCTCCAGATGCCTACGGCGGCGGCGCGCAGCCATTCGCGCAAGCGCCCTTCTTTCTCGGCGAAGGGCCAAATGGCCATGCAGCGTTCCACCCCAGCACCCACCGGGTCGCAGACCTTGCCAAAGGGCACGCCGTGTAAGCGAGCTTCGCGGGCGGCATCTTTGAGAATATAGAAACGTTTGGCTTTGGGGACGGTGAGCCCACGCATCACCATGGGCAACACCGGGCGAATTTTCAGCGCCAACCCGTAATGATCGGCCAGTGCATAGGTCCGCGAGAGGGCGAGATAGGAATAAGGGCTGCGGAAAGAAAAGTACAGCGTTAGTGGGGCGCCTTTCAGGCTTTCCGGGGTATCTTTCAAGCGTGCCCGCTTGGCGCGGCCGTAGGGCAGCGGCCAGTCTGCACTGCCCAGTCCCAGCGCGTTAAGGCGGTGGCCAAGGTGGTCCAGCCGTTCCACGCTCCAATACCATTCACCGGCGTAATGTAGGGTGCCGGTGAGGTAGTGGCCGTCGTTAAGAAACTGGTCGCGGCGCGCTTCCAGAGAGAGCTGTGCTCGATCGGCCGCTTGCTGGCCATATTCACTGAGCAGGGCTTCCAGTGTGTCGTGGTCGTTACGCCACAGGGCATCGGCCAGTGCGGCGGCCAGGCTCCAGAAACGCTCGTCGCCCTCATGTTTGAGTAGGCAGCGAGTCGCTGCCAGGCTAACTTCCCGGGCAGGCAATCGCCAGTCTGTAGGGAAATCCAGGCCGTGCAGCTCGGCCAGCTGAACAGCATCGCGGGGGGCAAGCTCTGCGAGCATGTCTGCTGCTGGGTACATCTGCTGGTCTAAATACAGCATTACCCGGGGGGTAACGGTAATGCCGAAGTGCTGAGAAAAGCGTGGAATCACCTGCGCCATTAGCACTGAATAGGGATCGTCAATGCGGAAATAGAAGGTGGACTGGTGCGGTTGGCGTTTCAGTTGTCGGCGCCATTCCAGCAGGCGACGCCGCCATTGCTGTAGCCCTTCGCTGGTAATCAGGCGGGCAAAGTGGGGCATCAGCTTGTGTTTGATGCTCATGGGCTAGGCTGCTCCTTTAGCAGAGGGGGCGTCGTGACTCCGCTAGGCTACACTTTTACAGCAGGGGCTCAAAAGAGCGTGTCTCCCGTTTGGCATGCCGTGTGGAGCCGCCGCGGAGCGGCCTAAAAAGGCGACCTGCTGGTCGCCTTGACGTGGTTCAGCTTATTCGCCGATCTGACTTAAGTCACGCACTGCGCCGCGGTCTGCACTGGTGGTGAGTGCGGCGTAGGCTTTCAGGGCGGTGGAAACACGGCGTGGGCGAATTTCCTTGGGCTTGAAGGCCAGCTTGCCACGGTTTTCCATGTGAGTGCGGCGGTGCGCCAGCTCTTCATCGCTGATATCCAGATGGATGGTGCGGTTGGGAATATCGATATTGATAGTGTCGCCTTCATTCACCAGGGCAATGGCGCCGCCCTCTGCGGCTTCCGGGGACGCATGGCCAATGGACAGGCCGGACGTGCCGCCGGAGAAACGGCCATCGGTGAGCAGTGCACACTCCTTGCCCAGCCCTTTGGATTTCAGGTAGCTGGTGGGGTAGAGCATTTCCTGCATGCCCGGGCCGCCTTTGGGGCCTTCGTAGCGAATTACCACCACGTCGCCGGCGACCACTTGATCACCGAGAATGGCGCGAACCGCAGAGTCCTGGGATTCAAATACCCGGGCGCGGCCGGTGAAAGTGAGAATGGAATCATCCACCCCGGCGGTTTTCACGATGCAGCCGCGCTCGGCGATGTTGCCGTACAGCACGGCCAGGCCGCCGTCCTTGCTGTAGGCATTTTCGTAATTGCGGATACAGCCGTTTTCGCGGTCGTCATCCAGGCTTTCCCAGCGCGTTTCCTGGCTGAAGGCCGTCTGGGTGGGGATGCCTGCCGGGCCGGCGGTGAACATCTTTTTCACGCCTTCATCCTGGGTGCGCATGATGTCGTAATGCTCCAGGGCTTCGGCCACAGAGGCCGAGTGCACCATGGGAATGTCGCGGTTGAGCAGGCCGGCTCGGTCCAGTTCGCCGAGAATGCCCATCACGCCACCGGCACGGTGCACATCTTCCATATGGTATTTCTGGGTGGCCGGGGCCACTTTCGACAGGCACGGCACCTTGCGGCTCAGGCGGTCGATGTCTTCCATGGTGAAATCCACTTCGCCTTCCAGTGCAGCGGCCAGCAGGTGCAGCACGGTGTTGGTGGAGCCGCCCATGGCGATATCCAGGCTCATGGCGTTTTCAAACGCTTTCACCGACGCGATGTTGCGTGGCAGCAAGGCCTCTTCGTCTTGCTCGTAGTAGCGTCGGGTAACGTCCACGATGCGCCGGCCCGCTTCCAGGAACAGTTCGCGGCGGTCCGCGTGGGTAGCCAGCAGTGAGCCGTTGCCGGGCAACGACAGGCCCAGTGCCTCGGTTAGGCAGTTCATGGAATTGGCGGTGAACATGCCGGAGCAGGAGCCGCAGGTGGGGCAGGCGGAACGCTCCACTTCGTTCAGGGTTTCTTCGTCCACGCTGTCGTCGGCGGCCATCACCATGGCATCCACCAGGTCCAGCTTGCCTTCGGCCAGTTTGGTCTTGCCCGCTTCCATGGGGCCACCGGACACGAAGATCACCGGAATATTCAGGCGCATGGACGCCATCAACATGCCAGGGGTGATCTTGTCACAGTTGGAGATGCAGACAATGGCGTCGGCGCAGTGAGCGTTAACCATGTACTCCACGGAATCCGCAATGATGTCGCGGCTGGGCAAGGAATAGAGCATGCCGTCGTGGCCCATGGCGATGCCGTCATCCACCGCAATGGTATTGAATTCCTTGGCGATGCCGCCGGCCTTCTCGACTTCACCGGCCACCAGCTGGCCCATGTCCTTCAGGTGCACATGCCCCGGTACGAACTGGGTAAAGGAGTTGGCGATGGCAATAATCGGTTTACCGAAGTCCCCGTCTTTCATGCCCGTTGCGCGCCACAGGGCACGGGCGCCAGCCATATTGCGGCCATGGGTGGTGGTACGGGAACGATAGTGCGGCATGGGAACCTCGTTAATGGTCAATGGCGGGACATAGGGGCGGCATTGTAACCCACAGACCCACACTGTTGGAGCCTTGCTCGCACGGCGAAGAGGCCTCAGGCGCTCCGGTAATGCAGAAGCTAACCTGCATAGAGCCAGGGTTGTCCTTCACTCGCACGCCAGTTGGAAATGTAGGATATGGCTTACATATTTTTATAAATTGCTGAGATAGAGTGAGTTTTCCCGTTAAGGACGAAGAGCTGAGAAATGGGGTTTTCTCCTTTGTTATACAAAATTAATAACGGTGATATGAAGCCGGCGCGGTCATTGGATGTTCGAGCCGGATCTCTAATGCCTGTTAAGTTCCACGAGGACTGAATGTGGCTCAGATTAAAATATATGGCTTAAAGCCTAATCTCGACGAAAACAGAGCTTTAATATCTGCCTCCGTGCATAACGCTGTAATGTCCGCGCTCAATTATCCACCAGAGAAGAAATTCCATAGATTCATTACCCTTGAGCCAAGTGAATTTATCTACCCTGGTGATCGGTCAGAAAAATATATAATAGTTGAAATATCAATGTTTGAGGGGCGTTCTGTTGAGGCAAAAAAAGCCCTCATAAAAGGCATATTCTCAAATATTAATAAGCAGGTTGGCATTGCACCCCAAGATATTGAAATCACATTATTTGAAACTCCAAAGGAGAATTGGGGGATTCGCGGTTTGCCGGGTGACGAGCTGGCGCTGGGATATACCGTTGATGTGTGAGGACTTAACAAGTGGCTCCACAGGATTGTGTAGTTCCCCCGCTTTAGTGGACACCTTCTCTTAACCAGAGGAGGAAAATGCCCCCTATACAAGAATCCCAGAAAGGACTGTATCTCCGGGCTCGTTCAGTCTGGTAACGATAGTGATTAGTGCGCAGCCAGGCACGGAACTGATCAAGAAGCCTTACGGGCTTGGCAGGAATAGAAACTGGAATTTCTGTGGTTCTATTGCTCATAGCATTTTCCTTCCCCATAGCAGGCTGGGGCAATGGGAACCCGTGCTCAACAGAACCGGGCGCAAATGCGTGTAGGAGAGAGCTTAAAACTCGCTAAGTCGTTGATCGTTGGTTCAGGTTGCGACTTAAATGTGCCTGAACTCCCCGGAAATAGGCCGCTCGTTCGAGTTTTGTCAGATGGGAAAGGTTCTCACTTTTTGGGTAAGTTGCTAAAGGTTATGGGTTTATCGGAATTATATGCGGTGGCCTGCTAAGAAATATGTCGAAAAAAGATATGTCGAAACGTTCGACTGAATACGCTGTTATGTTTAAGGGAGAACGCTGAATGGATTCAGGCCTTCTGATGGCTTTCATTCCTACTTTCGCAGCAGTGTTGGCCTTGCCTGGTCCCAATGCGGCTTTCGCTGTAGGGCAATCTCTAAAATATGGCATACGAAAGTCACTTGCTGTCGCTGTGGGGTTTATGCTGGCTACCTGTGTTCATGCCGTGATCGTATTATCTGGTTTGGGGGTGCTAATAGAGAGCTATGCCGGTGCTCTTGAAATCATAAAATGGTGTGGCGTGGCTTATCTTGTTTACTTGGCCAATAAATCATTTTTCTCTAAGCAGGGGGTTACAGTAGTTTCCTCTCAAACGATGACAGTAAGAAAAATGATGTTAAGTGCAATGCTCGTCTCGCTTACCAATCCCAAAGCGTTGCTTGCTAGTCTCATGATATACCCACTATTCATGGCGGGGACTGAAGGGTATGTGCTGCAAGCGGTGGCTTTGGTCATGACCGCAATGTTTGTCTCCTTTGCAATATACGCAGCATATATAGTGGCAGCCTATAAGCTGGGAAGGAGTTTGAGCCGTAGCGAGTTGGCTAGCAAAATTGTGGCGGCATTCTATTTGGGTGCAGCTGGTTTGTTGGCATCAAAATAAACATAACAATGCCATGCATGCGACAAGCGCATGATGGCAAGCGTTAGCAGTCTTCAAGGAAGTATCGTGCAACCGAAAAATATAGTAGAAGAAATTGTAAGTCAGTTCGAAGGTGTTATACCCAAAGCAAGTTGGGGTGAAACATCGCTGTTCTATAACCCAGGTAAAATACTCCCGAACGGGGTATATTTCTGCACAATCAAAGAAAAGAATGGAGATAATGACAAAGCATCTGAGTTAGACCGAGAAGGAGTTTTTAGGCTAAGTATCGGTATTAGCAAAAACACCTATGAAAAAATATTTGGTATAAAGCCTAAAAGGCCTTCCAAAGGGTGCATTATTGATACTGGCCACGATTTCACCGCTCTTGATGAGCTTATGCCACACCCAATATATGGTTGGATGTCTTGGGTGCAAGTATTAAGTCCAGGTGAATCTACGTTTGCCAATATATTTCCTCTAATAGCAGAGGCGCATTCAAATGCAGTCGTCAAGTTCAACAAAAAAACTGCTAACAAGTAGCTGCACCGGAAAAAATACTCGCTGCGCTCACATTTTTCCGGTGAGCTAGGCGTTAAAAGGCACAGAAACCATGGTCGCAGAATTCGCAACAATCGTAGGTTTACTATCTGCGTTCTCTTCGGGGAGGAGCGGGCATCAGCAGCTCGAACTGAGTGAGTTTCTTGCTTGGCTTTCTGAGCACAACCATGAAGATATCAAGAGTTCCATTGAGTCTAACCAAGCGACAACAGTTAGCATCAAAGCGCTATTGAATAAAGGCTTGGTCGATGTTCACGAAAAACTCGACGACATTTCCGAGCGACTAGCGATGCTGTCTAGCCGCACCAATGGGGTTGAAGATTTAGCCGCCGCTTTTGCTCGCGAATCGATATCGGACCAAGCGCTAGAGATTCTCACTCTCATGGAGGAGAATCACAGCGAGTATTTTCTCCTTTCAAACGAGCTTGGCGCGAAGCAAAAGCGTCTTATATTGTCTCCGGGGCCAAACTACCTTTGCAAAGAGACACGCTTTTTCCAGGATGACTTAGAGTTGATGCTGAGCTTGGGATTGCTTGTTCAGCGTTATAACCCGAAGGGCGAACCTGTATTTTACTACACGCGCGCTGCGTCCCGATTAATAGATAGCTTGGGCTAGTGCTTTTTAACAAATGCAGGCACGGCGACGCCCTTTCCATTGCGCCTTCGGCTCCATTCCAAGGGCGCGCATGCTGCAAGCGTTATAAGCCATACACGGAGAGAAAATGAACCACGAACAAGAAAAGCTTGGTACATTCCCTTTTGTAATTGGTGGTGTGTCATTCATTCCAGGCATAGGAATAATCTTTGGCATTATCGCAATTATTTGGGGGCTGGTTACTAAAAAGCTAGGTGGTAAAAAGCTAGCAATTATCGGTGCCTGTGGTATTGGCTTTAGCATCATTCTTTACGCTTTACTTTTCTATTTTGGCTTTGTTCAACGAGGTGGAGTGTATGATGATTTGAGGGTTCAACTAAGCAAAAACACCATCACGTCTCTTGTGCAAGCTATCGAGTTTTATAAAACACAAAACGGCCAGTATCCCGAGTCACTGGAGGCGTTGCGTAAATCTCTACCTGAAAATTCTATGGTATTCGTCCATGACCCAACTGATGTTCAAATGGGTGGGGAACCACGCTATTACCACTATGAGTTACAAGATCAAGACCATTATTACCTGCTCGGCGTCGGCCCAGATGGACAGCCATATACAAATGATGATGTTCTACCAAACATTGAAATCAATCAAAACAGTGGTGTTGGCTTGCTTATTCCTCAAGGTAGCAAAAATGGCTTATAACAAGGCGCTCTTTCGGACGTTCACTACGCTGCGCTTCGTTCACGCCGCACAGCTTGGTCGTTAGGCACGATCTACAAATAGGATATACATGGATAAGAGATATCAGGTTTTTGTTAGCTCTACATATGCTGACCTTAAAGAAGAGAGGCAGCATGTCCTTCAAGCGTTAATGGAAATGGACTGTATTCCAGCTGGAATGGAGCTTTTTCCAGCCGCTGATGAGGAGCAGTGGGAATTTATCAAAAAGGTTATCGATGACTGTGATTATTACCTACTAATTATTGGTGGTCGTTATGGCTCAACTACTGATGACGGCATCAGTTATACCGAGAAGGAATTTGACTATGCTGTTGAGAACGGATTAAAAGTTGTTGCTCTTATCCATGGAGCACCAGACGACATCCCGTTTGGTAAGTCTGAGCAAGGCCCTGGCTTACGAGGAAAACTTCTTAATTTTAAAGATAAGGTCATGGATGGAAGGCTAGTTAAGTTTTGGAAAAATGCGGGGGAACTTCCTGGCCTTGTAGCACTGAGTCTCACTAAAACAATAAAAATGTATCCTGCCGTAGGGTGGGTTAGAGCAAGCAATGTTGCTAATGAAAATATCCTATCTGAAATTAATGAGTTAAGAAAACAGAATTCTGAGTTAAAAGATTCGCTCAGCACCCTTGAAAAACAAGCCGACAACAAACCTTCAGTTGATGGTATAGCAGATATGGATTCTGCATTTACAGTTCACGGCGACTACAATGTAACTCGAACTGGGTACCCAACAAGGCATTATGACTTCGAATGCACAATTACTTGGCGCGATATGTTCGCTCTAATCGCCCCTTATATTGTTGAGCACCCAAATGATACATCAGTTAAGTTAAAGCTTGCTAGATCTCTTAAGGAAAGGGCAACTAAAAATACTGATGGATCCTCAATATCTATAAATGATCAAGAATTTAAAACAGTTACTATTCAGCTTAAGGCATATGGCCTGATAAAAACAAAGTATTCGCAAACCACAAAAGGTGGAATGGCACTTTTTTGGTCATTAACTCCTAAAGGCGAGCAACTCATGATTGAGTCAAGGGTAGTCCGTGAAGGCGCCTAACAAGGCCAGCCAGAGGGACCAAAAAACCGCCGCTTCGCTCTGGTTTTTCGGTCCCTGCTGGCGGCGTTATATGGGGGAGGTCATGGAAGATTTAGCTGAAGGATTCCTCAGAGGGCTTGGAAGGGCTCTTGGCTATGTGCTTGTAAATATTCTCTTTGATTTTTTCTTTTACTATCTTGGCTGGCCTGTGGTGAAAATGTTCACGTTGGGCGCTTATCCCAGAGGTGCAGATAGATATGGTTGGAAAACAGAAAGCCATGAAGGTGCTTGGGTGAGTGGTATTGGAGTGCTTGTCTTTGCTGTGGCTGCTGTGGCCTGCTTTCACTATGTGGGCTTCATATAACAAGCGGTGGCAGGCGGATCAAATTTCCATTCGTTCCTTGCTCCAATTTTCCCGCTGCCCCGGGCGTTAAGTATCGGCCAATGCCCGGCGCATCAATATGAAAATTTAATAAGGATGTATAAATGCCCGTCTCAAGTAACGATAATTTTGAGAAAATGATACTGATTATACAAGAATCCGCAAGCAGAGATAGAAATGAAGCAGAGACCCGCCATAAGATCATCGATTTTGTGCTTCATGATTACCTATCTTGGCCAAAAAATCGCGTAGCTGTTGAAGAGTACATCAATCCTGGATATGCAGATTACATTTTAAAGAAAGAAAATGGTGATGACCTTTTATTCATAGAGGCTAAAAAAGAAGGTGTATTCTTTGAGTTGCCTATTCCTTACTCTTCGACTGAGAACTCTGCATATATACCCCTCAAAAAATTAATTTCTAATGAACAAATAAAAACGGCCTTGGACCAAGTAAGAAGATATTGTTTCGATACGGGATGCGAGTACGCAGGAATAACGAATGGACACGAATGGATTTTTTTTAAAACATTCGAAAAAGGCAAAAGATGGGATGATCTTCAAGCATTTGTAATTCGGGGGCTTAGATTTTTCACGGAAGAATATACGAAAGCGGTGAACACACTGTCTTTTACCGCGATAACAGAAAATTCTACTCTTTCGTCGCTGTTGACAACCTTCAAGCCAAAGGATAGAGGAATATTTTATCCTAAGGAAAAGATTCTTTCGTATTCTCACCCCATAACCTCTAATAGGCTGGCATCTACCTTGAGGCCGTTAGCGAATAATTACTTTGGTGTTATATCGGACGACGATGCCGATTTTATGGATAAGTGTTATGTCTCGCAAAGAGAGTACAAGGCCACCTTTGACGGAATGCAAAACTTAATACATGACTCTTTGACGCCGTATTTCGAAGAGTTCGGTGTGCAACAATTAGAGGATACTGGTAAAGGAGGTAAGCTTGGTGGTCGCCTAACAAAGAATATTAAGAAAGGAAGGAAAGGTGAGGTATTGGTTCTTTTTGGTGGCAAAGGAGCTGGGAAGTCAACTTTTATTAAACGGTTGCTTCACCATAATCAGCCAAGATGGCTTAAGGACCACGCTGTAGTTTGTATAATCGATCTTTTAAAAGTTCCAGAAGAGAAGGACGTGATTCGAGAGCACATATGGAGTCGCCTAGTTGCAGCGCTAGACAAAGACTCGATTTTAAGCCGTGATCGGGATTCTCTGCTGAATGAGCTATTCATAGATAGATTTGAGGTTGCCAAAAAACAAAATCTGGCGGGACTGAATAGTTCAAGCGAAGCATATAATATCAAGCTTAATGAGCTTATCTCTTTATGGAAAGAAGACTACATGTATTGTGCCAAGAGATTGGTTGACTATTGGTCAGACAAGTCAAAAGGAGTAATTGTTGTTGTTGACAACACAGATCAATACAGCTCGGAAATGCAGGATTTCTGCTTTACCTCTGCCCAAGAAATATCCTCAGAATTAGAATGTGTCACCTTAATATCTATGAGAGAAGAACGTTTTTATGATTCCAAGATACATGGCGTGCTAGACGCTTTTCAAAATTCTGGTTTTCATATAAGTTCCCCGAATCCTGCCGAGGTATTTAAGAAGAGGCTGAGATACACTATTGATTTATTAAACAATAAGTCGATTGTTGAAGACAGGTTTGGGACAATAGACGACAATATTGCCAGCGATTGCAAAGTGTATTTGAACATCCTTTGTAAAGAGTTTTTCAACCAAAATTCACCTCTAACCAGTTTTCTGGTTGCATGTTCTCACGGCGATACAAGGCTATCACTTGATTTATTCAGCAGTTTTCTCTTGTCGGGTTATACAAATGTTGATGAGATGATTTCCGCCGGTAGTTGGAACTTTCAGATTCATCAGGTAATAAAACCTGTAATGATACCTAATAGATATTTTTATGATGAATCTCTTAGCGATATTCCTAACATATATCAATTGAGATCAAACAGACATGCATCTCATTTTACGGGGCTTAGAATACTTAGGAAGATTTCAAAAGGCTCCGATAAAACGTCTCCGTCATATCATTCAATTGCAGAATTAAAGGCTTATTTCTCTGAAGTATTCAATATGGTTGACGACTTTGAGAGGAATATTGATGTTCTTTTGAAGCACAGTTTTATTGAGTCAAATAACAGGCTTGACTCATATTCATCTTCAGTGGACAGCGTGAAAGTGACCAACTATGGCTTGTACATGATCAATGAGCTTGCATACTACTTCACTTACTTGGATTTAATCTGTACCGATTGCGGTATGTACGTGGAAAAAAGCAGCAATTATCTTTGCGAGGCCGCTAGAAAGGAATATCGACTGTTCACTCAAGGGGATAGGATATCTAGAATTAAGGTAAGGCTAGAAAGGGTTGAATACTTTCTTGACTATCTTTCCGAAGAGGAAACTCGGGAGAAAGAGCTTTATTCACTAGAGATGCCAGAGTCTGAAATGTTTACCTACAAAGCTAAGGCGGGCTTTTCAAAAGAAAAAACAAGAGTAATGAGAAGCGCCAAGAGACAAAATCACACGAAGTAGTAGTAGAATATAATACTTAACAATCGCGTCAATTAGGACGCTCGCAAGCTCGCGCCTATTACGCGGGCGTTCAATGATGGAGACAATATGAAGGCTTTATTTCCTGGTCATTTTAAAGAAAGTGATAAAAGCCTAAGAGAAGTATGGGAAACGTCATGTCCGCTCCCCCTTTAGTGAGACACCCCTAAACTAGAGTTCCCCACTTTCTGGCGATACACCGCCGGCGGTATGTCGCCCAGACTTTCATGTGGGCGCTAGAAATCTGGCCATAGTCTTCAAAGCCCCTTCACAAACACCTTTGAATTCCGCTGCCAGTTATACAGCGACTGCCTGGCTCCCGGCAGGGCTTCTACTCCCGCTGCCTCAAACCCCTGTTGCTGAAACCAGTGCGCGGTGAGGGTGGTGAGCACGAATAGGCTGTGCAGCCCCTGTTCCCGTGCCCGCCGTTCCAGATAGCCGAGGACTTGGGCGCCCCGTTCACCTTTGCGGTAGCTGGAATGAACGGCGACACAGGCCAGTTCGCCGGTCTTTTCTTCGGGGAAGGGATAGAGGGCCGCGCAGGCGATAACCATGCCGTCGCGTTCGATGATGGCGAAGCGCTGAATTTCGTTTTCCAGTAGCTCCCGTGAGCGGCGCACCAGGGTGCCGTCTTCTTCCAGTGGTTCGATCAGTTCGAGAATGCCGCCCACGTCTTCAATGCGCGCGCCACGGAGGGTTTCGTAGGTTTCCCTAGTAACCAGGGTGCCGCAGCCGTCGCGGGTGAACAGTTCTTTGATTAGAGCGCCGTCTACCTGGGCATCGAGCAGGTGCGCCCGGGCCACGCCGTTACTGGCGGCATGGCAGGCAGCGGTGAGCTGCCGGTCTACACCATGGTTTTCGTATTGGTTGCCGGCCAGCAGTTTGCCGGCTTGCTGGGGGCTGAGTTCGCGCACCAGGTGGCCTTGCGGGTCGGCGAGGCGCAGGTGTTCGCCCATGATGATGAGCTTGTCGGCGCCCAAGGCGATGGCGGCAGTGGAGGCCACTTCTTCTGCGTTCACGTTGAACAGTTCGCCGGTGGGCGAGCCGCCCACCGGGGAGAGCAGCACCACGTTACCGTTGCCCAGTTGCTGGCGAATGGCGTCTACGTCGATGCGCCGCACTTCACCGGTGTGCTGGTAGTCGAAGCCACCACGCACGCCTACCGGTTTGGCCACTACAAAGTTGCCGCTAATCAACCGGATGCTGGCGTTATGCATGGGGGAGTTAGCCAACCCCATGGAGAACAAGCCTTCCAGTTTCAGGCGCAATGCGCCCACCGCCGCCACGACGCTATCCAGTGCGGCACTGTCGGTGATGCGCATGTGTTGCTCAAAGGTGGATTCAATGTCTGACTCTGCCAGCCGGGCAGAAATTTGTGGCCTGGCGCCATGCACCAGCACCAGTTTGATTCCCAGGCTATTCAGCAGGGCCAGATCGTGAATCAGGGTAGGCAGGCGCGGGCCGTCCAGCAGCTCCCCAGACAACATGACCACAAAGGTTCGGCCCCGATGCGCATTGATATACGGGGACGAATTGCGGAACCAGTGAACCTGGCTGTCGGTGTTCGGGGCTGCGCTGGTGGACACGGGCGTCTCGGCTCTAAGTGATTGATTGGGCAGTATAGCGAGCAGATTGTGCCGGATACTAGATGTGGGGGGTATGAGCCCCCACAAAAAAACCGCCCCGAGGGCGGCTTTTCTGTGTGCGTGAAGCCTTTTTTGCTATGCCCCAAACAGCCCTTTGAAGAAATAGAAGAACAGGATGGAGAGCAGCGCACCGGCGGGCAGGGTGACGACCCAAGAGGTGAAGATGGTGCTGATTACACGCAGGTTCAGAGAGCCAATGCCGCGGGCCATGCCGACGCCCAAGACCGCGCCCACCAGGGTGTGAGTGGTGGAAATGGGCAGGCCGGTGCTGGAGGCCAGCACCACGGTGGTGGCGGCGCCCAGCTCGGCGGCGAAGCCACGGGAAGGTGTCAGCTCGGTGATCTTCTTGCCTACAGTGGCCATCACTCGGGCGCCGAAAATGGCCAGCCCGAAGACGATGCCCATGGCGCCGACCAGTAGAATCCAGCTGGGCATGGCGGCCTCGGCTCCTATTTCTCCTCCGGAGGCGAGCACGCTATTGATGGCGGCTAGCGGCCCGATGGCATTGGCTACGTCATTGGAGCCGTGGGCAAACGCCATGGCGCAGGCGGTGAAAATCATCAGCACTGCAAACACGCGCTCTACTGAGCTGAACCGGAAGTTCTTATCGGCCTCCGGGTCCGGTTTGATGCGCCTCAGGATCACTGTGCCGATGGTCATGACGATGGCACCACCGAGCAAGGCCCACAGGACGCTATGAAAAGGGCTTAAGTCTAAGCCCACGTGCTTGAGCCCCTTGACCATGGTCACCATGGAGATCATGAACCCAACCAAGAACATGTAGTAAGGGACGACTTTCTTGGCGCGTTCGAAGGGGTCGTCGTGGTTCAGTACCAACCGTTGCACGCTACGGATCAGGGCAAAGGAAATGATCCCGGCCAGCAGGGGCGAGGTGACCCAGCTAGCGACGATGGAGCCCACCTTGCCCCAGTGCACCGCGTCCATGCCCAAGCCTACGGCGGCAAAGCCGACGATGGCACCGACGATGGAATGGGTGGTGGAGACCGGCCAACCGAACCAGGACGCCACCATCAACCAGATGCCGGCGGCCAGCAATGCGGACATCATGCCGTAGACCAGGTATTGCGGGGCGTGGGAGAAGGCATCCGCATCGATGATGCCCTTGCGGATGGTGGCGGTGACTTCGCCGCCGGCCAGATAGGCCCCGGCAAATTCAAAAATAATGGCGATGATAACCGCCTGCTTCACGGTGAGAGCCTTGGCGCCCACCGAGGTCCCCATGGCGTTGGCCACATCGTTGGCGCCAACGCCCCAGGCCATTAGGAACCCGAAGGCGCCCGCCAGCAGCAGCATCAGATAGCTATGCTCTAGCATCCACTCCATAAGAACTCTCCTAGCGTGCGACCAGCATCTGCAGGCGGCCGCCCACTTTCTGGGCGCGATCGGCGAGATCGCCCACCCATTCGATGATCTTGTAGAGGAAGATGACGTCCACCGGTGATAGCTCGGTTTCCAGCTTGAACAGTGTGGCGCGAATGGTGATTTGCTGATCGTCGTTGGCCCGTTCCAGCCGGTCCAGTTCTTCGATCAGGTCTTCTATCATGCGAATTTCACGGCCACTGAAGCCGGTTTCGATGAGCTCATCCAGTTCGTTGATGGCTTTCTGGGCTTGGGCGGAGGTGTCGATGGCGCCTTGTACATAGGCTTGCATTACGTCGGCCAAAACGGGAGGAATGGTCATCTGCCGACCAAGCATCAGCCCGGAAATATCCTTAGCCTTATTCGCGACCTTGTCCTGCACGCTGATCAGTTCGAGCAGATCGGTGCGCGGCATGGGCAAAAATAGGCTTTTGGGCAGGCTCAAGCGGAACTGTTTTTTCAGCTCGTCGGCCTGGTTTTCTAGCTCAGCGATGCGTTTGCGTGCGGCGCGAGCCTTGTCCCAGTCGTTGGCTGTCACGGCGGCGAAGAAGTCCGCCAGCGTGCGGGCGCAGTCGTGGACGGTATCGTAATGTTGTTGCAGGGGCTTGATTGGTGAGCGGCCGAAGAGGCCGGCAATGGAGCTTCCAAAGGACATAGGCGCCTCGGGTCCAAGTGTTAGGGTTGGGAATAGCTTCCCATCATGCCGCTATTCGCTGCTGGCGGGTAGCGGCGGCAAGACGGTGACAACAGTGTTGCCGTTCCGGCATTAATTGGGTCGCGAGTATAGAGAAAGCCGGCGGGGCTGTCAGGGGTTCAGTGTTAGGGGTACAGTAAAGGTGCCGGTTGGCCGTCACGGCCTACGCCAGAATAATGAGATAGCTCAGGTTGCCACCGTGGTGTGTTTGCAGTGTGGCACACGCCAATAGAGTGCCGGGTAAGAGTTGGAGAGTATAGAAAGTGACAAAAGTAACGGTTAGCGCTCCCCTGGATGCCTCCAAGCTGGATGGCCTATTGGTTGATGTGCGCTGGTTGATGCGTGAATTGCTGGATGAAGGGCGCGTCAGCCAGGAGGATTTTAACGTAATCTCCACGACGCCGCGGGAAAAGAAAGAGTTGAACTGGCACGCAATTCAGGTGCTGGCCAAATACCGCCTTACCGATCGCACCAATACCCACCAGCTTTTGGATGTGGACTTCCTTACCCATTGGCTGTCGGAAAAAAGCGGCCTGCCGGTGTACAGCATTGATCCGCTCAAAGTGCATGTGGATCAGGTCACCAATGTAATGAGTTACGCCTTCGCTGAACGCCACGGTATCGTGGCGGTGGAGGTGCATCGCGACAAGGTGGTGGTGGCCTGCGACCAGCCGTTCGTGCGCGACTGGCAGCCGCATTTGCAGCAGGTGCTGCGCGATCGTGAGCTGGAAGTGGTGTTGGTCAACCCGGAGCAAATGCGCCGCTACCGGATCGAGTTCTATAATTTGAGCCGCTCCATTGCGGGGGCGGCCGGAAACACCGGGCAGGAAATGTCGGGCATCACCAACTTCGAGCAGTTACTCGAAGTGGGCAAAGGGCACCACGATGCGGACGACCAGCATATCGTTAACATTGTGGACTGGATTCTGCAGTATGCGTTTTCCCAGCGCGCCAGCGATATCCACCTGGAGCCGCGCCGGGAAACTGGCAAGATGCGCTTTCGCATTGATGGTGTGTTGCATGATGTGTATGAATTGCCGGCGGCCATTATGGCGGCGGTGACTAGCCGGCTGAAGATTCTCAGCCGTTTGAATGTGGCGGAAAAGCGTAAACCCCAGGATGGCCGTTTAAAGACCAAGTCGCCGGAAGGGGCGGAGATTGAGCTGCGGATTTCTACCCTGCCCACCGCGTTCGGTGAAAAAATGGTGATGCGGGTATTCGACCCGGATGTGCTGGTGCGTAGCTTCGAACAATTGGGTTTTACCAAGGACGATCACGATACCTGGCACCAGATGACCAGCCACCCCCATGGCATCATCTTTGTTACCGGCCCCACCGGGTCGGGGAAAACTACCACGCTGTATTCTACGCTCAAGCAGCTGGCCACCAGCGAAGTGAATGTTTGCACCATCGAAGACCCCATCGAAATGGTGGAGCCCAGTTTTAACCAGATGCAAATTCAGGCCAATATCGACGTGGACTTTGCCCAAGGTGTGAAGGCCATGCTGCGTCAAGACCCGGACATCATCATGATCGGTGAGATTCGCGACTTGCAGACCGCAGACATGGCCATTCAGGCAGCCCTCACCGGCCACCTGGTGCTGTCGACCCTGCATACCAATGACGCGCCATCCTCCGTCACCCGCCTGATCGACCTAGGCGTGGCGCCTTATATGATCAGCGCCACGGTGCTGGGTGTGATGGCGCAACGGCTGGTGAGAACGCTGTGCCCGAACTGTAAGGCGGCCACCGAAACCGACCCGCAAGCGTGGGAGGACTTGGTTCGCCCCTTCAAGATGAAGATGCCGGCAACGCTGTATCAGCCGGTGGGCTGCCTGGAATGTCGTGGTACCGGTTATCGAGGCCGGATGGGGGTGTATGAAACCATGCCCTTGCGCACCACCCTGAAAAACCACATTACCCGTGGCGCGGATCTGGAAACCCTGACGCGGGCCTCACTCAAAGGAGGCATGAAGCCCCTGCGAATCAGTGGCGCCATGAAAGTGGCCCAAGGGCTGACGACCATTGAAGAGGTTATGCGGGTGACGCCATCCCAGGATATTTTGATGGGGTAAACGCTGCTGCAAGCCTCAAGTGGCGCGAAAGCTACAGCGCCAGCCGCCTGGCTGTGGCTCCGCGCTGCATCAACAGCCGGGAGCTCGCGCGCCGAGGGTTTGCCCTGATCGGCGCAAGTTTCAGCGCTGGGCACTTTTGCTTGCAATGTCTTCGAAGCCATTTTCCCGTGTCGCTGTTGGACGCTTGCAGCTTCCCGCTTGGTTCTGCCGCTTGTAGCTTTGCTTCCCCCGTACGACAATAGCCGCCCATGAGCGAACCCCAATACGATTCTCTGCCGGATGAACTGTCGGTGCTGGTCAGTCAGCACTGGCAGCATTTTATTGAATCCGGACACCGTATCCCCGATGCCTTGTTGGTCGATCTGCCCCGTGTGTGGGCAGGATCGGACTATGTTGCTGCTCAGTTTCAGCGAGATCCGGGGCTGGGAGAGTGGCTGCAGGCCAGTGATCTAACCCAAGCTCTGGCGCCTGCGTCCTTGAAAGAAGAAGTGCGCGCGCTGTTGGCTGAATGTGATGATGAAGACAGCCTCAAGCGGGCCCTGCGCCGTTTGCGTCACCGCCACATGGTGCGCATTATTTGGCGGGACCTGGCCAGGATAGGCGATTACCACAGTGCCGTGGCCGACTTGTCGCTGCTGGCCGATACGCTCATTGATGAAGCGCTGACCGTATTGTATGGCTGGGCCTGTGAGCGTTGCGGCACCCCGCTGGGGCCGGATGGCACGCCGGTCCGGCTGGTGGTGCTGGCCATGGGCAAGCTGGGCGCTCACGAGTTAAATTTGTCTTCCGATATCGACCTGATTTTTGCCTACGAGCACGAGGGTGAAATCGAAGGTGAACGCCGGGCGCTAACCCACCACCAATTCTTTGTGCGTTTGGGCCAGCAGTTAATTAAGGCGCTGGATCAGACAACCGCAGACGGCTTCGTTTTCCGGGTGGATATGCGTCTGCGCCCTTGGGGCAAGAGCGGTGTTTTGGCCATCGGCTTCGATGCCATGGAGGGTTACTACGAAACCCAGGGCCGCGAATGGGAGCGCTATGCGCTGATCAAGATGCGCCCGATGGCGGGCGATTTGGAGGCCGGCGGCCGCTTGATCAAACGCTTAAATCCCTTTGTCTATCGTCGTTATATCGACTACGGCGCGTTCCAGTCCCTGCGAGAAATGAAATCCCTGATCGAGAGGGAAGTGAATCGTAAGGGGATGCAGGCGGATGTGAAGCTGGGTGCAGGCGGCATTCGTGAAGTGGAATTTATTGTTCAGGCATTCCAGCTGATTCGCGGTGGCCAGTTGCCTGATCTACGTGAGCCGAATTTAATCAAAGTGCTGCCACAGCTGGTGGCGCTGGAGCTGTTGCCCGAAGATGTGGCCGACGAGTTGACTGAGGCGTATCTGTTTCTGCGCGATGTGGAGCATCGTTTACAGGCGGTGGCGGATAAGCAGACTCAGCGGCTGCCCGATGATGAGCTGGGCTGGCAGCGCTTGACCTATGCCATGGGCTTTTCCGCTCGGGCAGCGTTTGAGCGCAAGCTGCGTCGCTACCGGGAAAGTGTGCGCCATCATTTTAGCCAAGTGATTGCCGACCCGGAACAGGAAACCGATGCTGCCCAGGGCGCCGATCAGGAGTTGCTGGACTTGTGGCTAGGGCAGCTTGATGACGAGGCTGCGGTGGCTCAGCTCAGTGCCATCGGAGTGCAAGATGGGGAGGCTGTTTACGCCAGGTTGAGTGACTTCCGCGACAGCCGTGCGGTGGAAAATATGCAGACCATCAGCCGTGAGCGGCTGGACCGGTTGATGCCGTTAATGCTGGAAGCGCTGGGCTATCAGGGCCACGGTGACACGACCGCAGGGCGCTTGATTGCTTTTGTGGAAGCGGTGCTACGGCGCAGCGCCTACATCGCGCTGCTGGTGGAAAACCCCAGCGCACTGACACAGTTGGTAAAACTGTCCGGTGCTAGCCCCTGGATTGCCGAGCGGCTCACTCGGCACCCGGTGTTGCTCGACGAGCTGCTCGACGTGCGGACCCTTTATTCGCCGCCGGAACGGGCGGAGTTAGATGACGAATTGCGTCAGCAGTTGTTGCGGGTTGCGGAGGACGACCTGGAACAGCAGATGGAAGTGCTGCGTAACTTCAAACAGGCTCATCTACTGCGAGTAGCTGCCTCGGAAGTCACTGAGGTTTTGCCGTTGATGAAGGTGAGCGATTACCTGACCTGGCTGGCCGAAAGTATTCTTAATCAGGTCGTGATGTTGGCCTGGGAGCCCATGGTGGAGCGCCATGGGCGTCCGTCACGGGATGATGGCCAGCCATGTAGTCCTGACTTTGTGGTGGCGGGTTACGGCAAGCTGGGCGGCATTGAGCTGGGACATAATTCTGATCTGGATCTGGTGTTTCTGCACGATGCCGCCAGTGGTGGCATGACTGACGGTGAAAAATCCGTTTCCAACGAACAGTTTTACGCCCGCTTGGGGCAGCGCATTGTGCATATCATTGGCACGCGCACCATGAGTGGCCAGCTTTATGAGGTGGACACCCGCCTGCGTCCATCCGGCAGTGCAGGCTTGTTGGTCAGTTCCATGGATGCGTTCGAAAAATATCAGCGTAATGATGCGTGGACCTGGGAGCACCAGGCACTGGTTCGTGCGCGCGTGGTGGCGGGCTGCAGTCGTGCCCGGAAACGCTTCAATGATATTCGCCATCAGGTGCTGTGCGACCCTCGTCCTAATGAGAAGCTTCGCGAGGATGTGTTGGCCATGCGCAGCAAGATGGTGGATCACCTCGCCGATAAAAGGCCGGACACTTTTCACCTAAAGCAGGATCCTGGTGGTATCGTTGATATCGAATTTATGGTGCAATACGGGGTTCTGAGATGGGCCTCCTCCCACGGTGAACTCACCCGCTTCACCGATAATGTGCGCTTGCTGGAAACACTGGCCGCATTGGACATTATGTCGGCTCAGGATGCCGGCCTGCTGCGGGAAGCCTACCTGGCTTACCGGTCCGCTGCTCATCGCGCCTCGTTGCGTAAAGAAAAATCCATTGTCGACGACACCCAATTCCGCGATTTGCGTGAAGGCGTTCGAGCGATCTGGAAGCATTGGTTCGACCTGTAGGGCGTTCGCCCAAAGGTCCTTAGTACTGGGAGTATCACTGCCATGTCGATGGCTGTAAGAGACGGTTTTATCTGGTTGGATGGCGAGTTGGTTCCTTGGCAAGACGCCAAGGTCCACGTACTGACGCATACTCTGCATTATGGCATGGGCGTGTTCGAGGGCGTACGGGCCTACGAAACGGATCGCGGGCCGGCAGTGTTTCGCCTGGAGGATCACACCGACCGGTTCTTCAATAGCGCGCATATCCTCAACATGAAGCTGCCCTTTACCAAGGAGCAGATCAATGAAGCGCACCTGTCGGCGATTCGCGAAAACAATTTGCCTCACGCCTACCTGCGCCCGATGGCGTTTTACGGCAGTGAAGGCATGGGGTTGCGCGCTCACAACCTGAAAGTGCACGTGATGGTGGCCGCCTGGGAATGGCCGTCCTACATGTCGCCGGAGGCGCTGGAGTTGGGTATTAAGGTGCGAACCTCCAGCTATACTCGTCACCATGTGAACATCACCATGTGTAAGGCGAAAGCTAACGGCAACTACATGAACTCCATGCTGGCGCTCAATGAGGCGCTGTCTGGCGGCGCGGATGAAGCCTTGCTGCTGGATAACGAGGGTTACGTGGCGGAGGGTTCCGGTGAGAATGTGTTCCTGGTTCGCGATGGCATCATTTACACCCCGGAGCTGACCTCCTGCCTGGATGGAATTACCCGTAAAACCATCATGCAGCTGGCCGAGGAGCGCGGCTATCCGGTGCGCGAGAAGCGTATTACCCGTGACGAGCTCTACATTGCTGACGAAGCGTTCTTCACCGGTACCGCGGCTGAAGTCATGCCGATTCGCGAACTGGATGGCCGTATTATCGGTGCCGGCAAGCGTGGCCCGGTGACTGAGCAATTGCAGGCGGTGTACTTCGATTTGGTGCGCGGCAAACTCGATGACGACTACGGAGACTGGCTCACTTACGTGAGCTAAACAGGCGAATGGCGGCTACCTTGACCGACTCGCCCTCCGCCATCCTTGTCGTCGGCCCGTCCTGGGTCGGCGACATGGTGATGGCGCAGACGCTGCTTTCTGAACTGCGTCGCCAATATCCTGATTGTGCCATTGATGTGCTGGCGCCGGCCTGGTGTCGGCCGTTGCTGTCGCGCATGCCGGAGGTGCGTGAAGCGCTGGCGTTGCCGTTCGCTCATGGTGATTTACGCCTTGGTGAGCGGCATGCTTTGGGCAAATCCCTGCGTGGTGATTACCAGCAAAGCTATGTGCTGCCGAACTCGCTGAAGTCTGCGCTGGTGCCGTTCTCGGCAAAGATCCCGGTGCGAACGGGCTGGCGCGGCGAAATGCGCTATGGGCTGCTCAACGATGTGCGCAAACTGGACAAGGAACGCTACCCCTTGATGGTGCAGCGTTTTGTGGCGCTGGCATTGCCGGAAGGTGCGCCGGTTCCGGGGCTGGATGAGATTGCCGCTCCACACTTGCAGGTCAGCGATGATTCCCGCAATGGGGCCATGGCGGCGCATAATCTCAACCTGGACCGCCCGGTGCTGGGACTGTGTCCCGGGGCTGAATTCGGGCCGGCCAAGCGCTGGCCAGAGCATCACTATGCCGCGGTGGCCCAGCACTGGATCGAGCGTGGCGGGCAGGTATGGATCTTTGGTTCCGGGAAAGACCAGCCCGTGGCCGATGTGATCGTCGGAGCGCTGGCGAACGGCGCCGATGAGCATGCGGTGGTGCTGGCAGGGAATACGTCCCTGGAGCAGGCCGTGGACCTGCTCTCGGCCACCATGGCGGTGGTCAGCAATGATTCTGGCCTGATGCATATTGCGGCCGCCCTGAAGCGGCCACTGGTGGCCGTCTACGGCTCAACGTCCCCTGGCTTTACGCCGCCCCTGGGCGACCGGGTGGCAGTGGTACGATTGGGGCTGGAGTGCAGTCCCTGTTTCGAGCGTGAATGCCCGCTGGGTCACCTGAACTGCTTGCGCCAGCTGCCACCCTCGCAGGTTATTGAGGCTCTGGAGCAACTGGAAACAGCGGATGCCTGAACGAATCGACGGGTCCTGACATGCGCGTGCTTCTGATCAAGACCTCCTCTATGGGGGATGTGATTCACACCCTGCCGGCGCTGACCGATGCCCTGTCGGCCATTCCCGATCTGCAGGTGGACTGGGTGGTGGAAGAGGCATTCGCCGATCTGGCCCGCCGTCACCCGGCGGTGCATCAGGTGTTTCCCTGTGCCCTGCGCCGCTGGCGCAAGCATCCCCTCAAGGCTCGCCGCTCCGGTGAGTGGGCGGACTTCAAGCTCAAGCTCCAGGCCACTGACTACGATGCGGTGATTGATGCCCAGGGGCTGATCAAGAGCGCCTTCGTCACCCGCCTGGCGCGGGGGCCGAAATTCGGTCTGAACAAACTCTCCGCCCGCGAAGGGCTGTCCGCCCGGGCACTTGATCATCCCCTGGCAGTCGCGAAGGGGAAGCATGCCATCGACCGGGTGCGACAACTGTTTGCGCAGGCGCTGTCCTACGAGCTGCCCGACGATGCCCCGGATTACGGTCTGCCACGCAGCCATGTGCCCACACCGTTGAGCCGTCCGGCACAGCTGGTGTTCTGCCATGGCACCACCTGGCCCACCAAGCATTACCCGGAAGCCTTCTGGCGTCAGCTGCTGGAGCTGGCCACCAGTGAAGGCCATACGGTCTTTTTGCCCTGGGGCAACGATGTAGAAAAATCACGTGCCCAGCGCCTGAGCGAAGGGCTGGATGGCGCCCGGGTACTACCGAAAATGGGGCTGGATGCGCTCACCGACAAATTGCTCGGTTGGGATGCGTTCATTGCCGTTGATACCGGCCTGGCCCACCTGGCCGCCGCCGCCGGCTTGCCCGGCGTAGCGCTCTATGGTCCCACCGATCCGGTATTGACCGGGGTGCGTGGCATTCAAGCGCATTCCCTGGCTGCGGATTTTCCCTGCGCACCCTGCGTGCAGGAAAAATGCACCTATCGCGGTGAACTGGGCAAGGGCGTGGAACCGCCCTGTTTCAGCAGCCTGAAACCGAAACAGGTGTGGCGGGAACTGCGGAGGCGCACCGCATGAAACTGGCTATGGTGCTCTATCACTACTTCCCCTATGGCGGTCTGCAGCGGGATTTCGCCCGTATCGCTCGCGAAGCGGTGAGGCGTGGCCATGAAGTCGTCGCTCTGGTCAGTGATTGGCATGGTGATGCCATCGATGGGGTAAACGTGCAGCGGATTGCCGTTTCCGGTGGCAGTAACCACGGTCGTATGCGGTCCTTTGCCAAGGGTGTGCTGGCCGCCCGGGAGACGGGAGAATTCGACCGGGTACTGGGTTTTAATCGATTGCCGGGTCTGGACGTGTACTTCGCCGCGGACAGTTGTTTTGCCGAGCACGTAAAAAGTAAGCCGACACCGGTGCGTTGGCTGCCCAGATATGCGACTTATCTGAAGCTAGAGCAGGAAATGGTGGCTGGTGATTCGCCGTTATTTTTGTTCCTCAATGACGATCAGCGTGATGAGTATCTGGCTCACTATGCCTTGCCGGAATTCCGTTACACGGTATTGCCCCCAGGTATCGAGCAGGACCGGCGTCAGCCGGAGAATCATGAACGACTAAGAGCAGAAGTCCGGGGTTCCTTGGGAGTGAACGCTAATGAGACCCTGGTGCTTTTCCTTGGCTCGGGGTTCAAGGTCAAGGGGCTGGACCGAGCGCTAAAGGCCTTCGCCACTACGCCGACATCTACCCGGTTGATGATTGTTGGCAATGACGATTCTGTTCCGTACCTGCGTAAACTGGATCCGGCCATAAGAGAGCGGGTGATGGTGTTGGGGCCGCGCGATGATGTGCCTGCGCTGATGCAGGCGGCGGACCTTCTTCTGCATCCGGCCTATCGTGAGTCGGCAGGAATGGTGTTACTTGAGGCCACGGTCGCCGGGCTACCGGTGCTGACCACGGATACTTGCGGCTATGCTCGTCATGTAAAAGAGGCAGGTTCCGGTGAGGTGATCGCTTCACCGTTTTGCCAAAAATCTCTAGATGCCGTGCTTGCGGATATGCTGAGGAGATTGCCTGGCCGCTGGTCCGAAGCGGGCTTGGCCTACGCAGAACAGGGAAGCCTCTATCAATTGCCGGCTACTGTGCTCAATTGCCTGGAGTCATCGTGACAGAACTGTTTTTACGTGAGGAGTTCCAGCAAAGCTGGAAGGGTAGCGATCCTTTTGAGCGGGTCCGCTCTATCGACGGGGAAATCTTCCGTGACAAGGAAGGGCGCAGGACGTTGCGGTTTGTACATGAAGGGAGATCCTACTTTCTGAAATATCATCAGGGAGTTGGTTGGGCTGAGGTCCTCAAGAACTTGTTGCAGGGAAGGGCGCCTGTCACCAGTGCAAAAAACGAATATCTCGCCTGCCTTTTGTTAGCCAGAGTAGGTCTGGAAACATTGACTCCGGCGGCATATGGACGAAGGGGAAAAAAACCGGCAGCAATTGAGAGCTTCCTAATAACCGATGATTTGTCCGGCGCGGTCAGCCTTGAAGATTACTGTATGGACTGGCCTTCAAGTCCGCCACCTGTTCCAGTTAAGCGGCGGTTGTTGAAGAAAGTCATGACAATGGCCAAAACAATGCATGGTTGTGGTATTAACCACCGGGATTTCTATCTGTGTCATTTCATGCTGATGCCGAAGACCCTTGAATATGGCGAGTCTATCGAGGAGGTTAAATGTCACTTGATTGATCTCCATCGAGCCGGCCTGAGAAAGCAAGTGCCCCGGCGCTGGGCGGTCAAGGACATTGCCGGGCTGTTCTATTCGGCAATGGATGTCGGGTTGACTCAGCGGGATCTTCTCCGGGCCATGGCCATATATAGCGGGGTTAGTTGGAGAGAGACAATGATTAACGATTATTGGTTCTGGTCTGCGGTACAAGTGAGAGCTGAGAAGCTATATAAAAAGGATATGGGAAGGGAGGCGCCCAAGTGGTTCGTAAAGGAGTGAAGATCAGGCGCTTTCCGCATGGGCTATTGCGCTTTATTGACTCTTCACCTGTGGCAGGAATCGATAATTTGGACATGGTGAAGAGATGGTTGACAGCCGGTAGAGAGATCAAGGTTTCTGAGAAAGTGGAGGCCCGCCTGATCAATGATGAAAAGGGGCATGCCTGGTTTGTGAAGCGTTATCGCTCGCGTTCATTGTTCCGAGTGCTCCTGGCGTTACTTGGCTGGACCAGGGGGGGGCGTGTGTTTGAGTTGAGTTTTCGTCTTCGCGAGGAGGGAGTGAGTGTTCCGCAGCCGTCAGCCTGTCTAATGTGTCGAGATGGCTTTCAACTGGATTCCTGGTTTATGTGTGAAGGGTTGGAAGGCGGGAAGGACCTGAGAAACCACTTTTTTGAAGACAGATTTGAGTCGCTGGGTGGTGCACAAGAGGTCATGAGAAAAGCCGCTGAAGTTGCCGCACAGCTTCATGCGAACGGTTTTGTCCACTATGACATGAAGTGGGCTAATTTCATGGTTGCTGGTGACGGGCTATTTTATCTGATCGATCTGGATGGGATGCGAAAGCCTAAAATCGCAATTTTCACTAAGGCGTGTCGTGATGTAGCGAGATTTGTGGTGAACGCCCGGGAATTTGGTTTGCCTGAAGATCATGTCAAATACTGGCTTTCCCAATACTCAATGCATCTAGGTGTGGATGTTGCTGACGTTGAGAAAGGCATGGCACCATTTTATGCGAAATTTGTTCGCCGGCATCGTAAGAAATATAACGTATCAGTCTGATTTTTGAGGGTTTCATGTCGATTAACAGTGCTCCGTTCTGGCTTCTTTTTTTGGCAATGAGCCGTAACCAGGAAAAGTACTTCGGCCGTCTTAAGCATGATATGGCTGTTGACGGGGTGGTAGTTAATGCTAAGCACCCTGGATGGGGTGGGAGGCTATCTGCCTTGGTCTGGCTATTGCGTCGTCGTCATTTATGGGACCAGTGGTTGTCTTTTCGTGTTCAGAAGGGAAGGCTGAATGGTGAAAAGGCGGGTAGGCTATTCCGGTTTGGCCTGATTCTGAAAAGTACTGGATGCTTGGCGGCGATAAAAGGCCTCTGCAGAAATCGTATCCCGGATGGGCTGGTGGTGATGAATGGCGCCCATTATAAGCAACAAGTTGTACTGGCTTATGTTCGTGAACAGGGTATTCAGCCTCTTTATATGGAGCTTGGGTGTTTGCCTGATACCACCGCGATAGATGGAAAAGGGGTGAACTATAACGGAGCCGTTCCTCGCGACCCTTTTTTCTATCGTGGCTACCATCCATCTAAGGATGTCGATGCAACTTTGGTAAAAAGAGCTCCCAGGAAGCCCGTTGGTGAGCCGGTGAGTTTGCCTGGACACTATATTTTTGTCCCTTTTCAGGTGTATGACGATACACAGATTCTGCTTCATTCTCCGTGGGTCGATAGCATGGAGTCTCTGTACCAGATACTTGAGCGTTGTATTCCATTTCTCCCGGAAGGGTGGTGCTTTGTCATCAAGGAGCATCCCTCTGCCAAGAAATCCTATGAGCATCTTCATGCTAATCATTCGCGGATCTTGTTCGCAAACGCAAACGATACTCAAGAGCTGATAGAGGGGGCGCGGCTTGTCATCACTATAAATTCAACGGTAGGGATAGAGAGTTTGCTTCTTGGGCGTCCAGTGCTTACGCTGGGAAATGCCTTCTATAATATTCCTGAACTTGTCTCCCATGCAGCCTCAGAAGAGGCATTGAGTCAGCTGATATCCTCTCCGGGGAGCTGGGTATACGACGCAGAGTTGGTGAAGCATTTTGTAGCCTGGTTGTCAGAGAAGTATTTGGTGCCGGGACGATTCCGGAGCTATCGAGATGAGCACCCCAAGCGAATGAAACAGCGTATCGGACAAATTCTGGAAGGGCATTACTGGTGAATTGGCGGTGGCATGTGGAGCCCGGGTTGTCTGGGGAAAAGCTGTGGTGCCGAGGGGATGTGGTGTCCGACGGTGACAGGATAAAGGTAGTGCGCTTCCATCTGGATGGCCGTACGTATTACAGAAAAGAGTCGTGCAGAGAGAGGTTTGGCCGTTTGCTGGATCGGGTTTGTGGGGGAGGGCAGTGGTGCTCTATGCCGGAGCAGGAAGCACGGAATCTAGGTCTGCTGGTCAGCGAAGGATTTCGGGTAGTCCCAGTTGTTGCGGCGGGCAGCGCTTTTCGGTTCGGGGTGCCTGTAAAAGGGGTTATGGTCACGGAGGCGCTTGATGTTCCCTTGCTTGAGGATGTCCTTGGTGTGGACTGTGAGTTATGGCAGCGCTACGGTTTTCTGGTGGGGCGTCTTCATGCTTGCGGGTTCTTTGACGATTGCAGGGCCAAGGATTTACTTCTGGATGATGGAGAGCTGGTGTTGCTGGACCGCGAGAAAAGCCGTACGGGTAATAGTTGGAGCTACCGAAGAGCATTAAAGTCGCTGCGGCGAACGTCGTATCGAAATCAGCGCAGTGGCATAAAGGCTAACGAACAGGCCGACGTGGCGTTCTGGCAGGGTTACGGCAATGGAGCCAGACTGCAGCAGTGTCAGCGGCAACTGTTGCAGGAGCGGGTCTCATTTTCGTCTGGGTACGGGGGCTGGTGATAGGTCCCTCAGCAGCCACCATAGCTCTTCAGGAGATTCGGTGCCTTGGCCTGGTGGGCGCTGTTCAAATAGGGCTGCTACATCCGCAAGCGTTTGACGATAAAGGCTTCTGCGAACAGCGGGGCTGCATGACATGCGAGAGAAATAGGCTGCAAAAAAGCTGATTCGCTCGGCTTTTGTTATATAGCGATCACCTAGAAGCATGATCTGACGAAGGTTGCGTTTCTGTTCGCGTTTGAAGCGGATAGGTTTGCGTGTTCTTTCATTGTCGATGAATCCAATTTGGTACCCTTTTTCGGAGGGGTGAATAATGACATTATTAGGTCGCAGGTCGCCGTGAACCAGGCCGTATGAATGGAGCAGCCCAACCGTCAATCCAAGAGTTCGGAAGAGCATCTTTCTCCATTGTGCTGTGCTTGGTGTCTGCAAGTAACTATGAATGGCGTTCATTAGTTGAGGGCCGGTCAGGTCCTCCATGAGAACGAAGTCGCATGCCTCATAGTGACCGCAGGCGATAACCTGCGGAGCAAGGCAGCCCGCCTGCTCCAGACTCTTTGTGGCTTTAAAGGTTCTCCAGGCTCGGCTGCCTCCGGTTACGCGCTTAAGACTTTCCTTGAGCCGGTTGTTGTTGAAGCTTTTGAAATAGAGGCGACCGTAATCCTGATAGGCAATAATGTTACGGTGGTTTTCCTTGATGATGCGCCAGTCTGGCCCGCGTTCTAGTAAACGTTGCATGCTATTATGCAGAGAGCTCTCGTCGATGCCCTTGGCGATATAGGTGAATGTCACTACGGTCATGAATCGCTCTTGTATGATCACGTTCTTGGGCCAGTAGAAACTGGCACGAGAAAATATTGTAGCAGTTATTTTCAGGTTGTGTTGTGAGGAACAGTGAAGGTCGATGAAGAATAAAGATAATGCCATACGCTATTCATTTGTCATTCCCGCTTATAATTATGCTGGTTATATCGCGTGCGCGATTGACTCTGTGTTGGAACAGTCTGTTTCTCGCAATGATGTTGAGGTGGTGGTCATTGATGATGGTTCGACGGATGGAACATGGGATGTATTGATAGTCAAAGCTAACTTGGACAAGCGGCTGCGGGTTTTTCGTCAGGAAAATCAGGGCCCCTCAGCGGCAAGGAATGCTGGGGGTGCTAAAGCAAGGGGCAAGTTTCTATGGTTCTTGGATGCAGATGATAGGCTAGCTGAGGGGGCTGTCTGTGCTATGGATTTGGCTTTAGACGAGTTTGATGATGCAGATATGGTATTTGGTGGGTACCAGCCTTTTCAGGATGACATCAAGAAAAAGCCTAAGATTCCGCATCGGGGGGTTAGGCTTAGAGACGAGATTTTCAAGAAAACTATTTTTTCAGATGCTAAAGGCCTTTGTGTCGGCTCATCGGTGATAAGAAAAGAGCTTTTTCAGGCAATAAGGTTTCCTTTGGGAGTGCACAATGGGGAGGATGCCGTTATGTATTCATTGCTGGTTGCTATTGGAAGAGTCTATTCCGTAGATAAGATTATGGTTTTTACTCGAAGGCATGGTGAAAGTCTTCGAGGAAATATCGATATGAATATTAAGAGTGGCTATGCTGCTGCTTCAATTCTTTTTGAAAATGATTTGCTGCCTGCGTCATTGAAGAAATATGAAAATCCCTTTTTGGCATACCGATTTCTTGAAATGTCACGACTTTATTATCATCAAGACATGTACTCTGAGGCGATTAAGGCATATTTGGAAGCGATAAAAATATATTTCCCTAGTATTTTAAAGGTTTCATATATGCGTAAGTTTTTGAAAGCTGCTGCTAAGAAATGATGTTTAGGTAGTTTTTTGCCGATAGAGCAATGTCGAATTTTTTGCTCAGCTGGGCAGGCATTGGCCTATTTAGGGCTAGTTCTTCTATTTTTTTTGTAAGATCTTCATGGTTTTCGGTTTTGAAAAATAATAACCCCTCGCTCTCAAATTCAGAAAATACATCAAGGTCGCTGGCTATTACTGGAGTTTCGAGGGCTAACGACTCTAGAGCCGACATCCCTAGACCTTCGCTTCTGGATGGCATTACTGAATAAGTCGCTTTTTGTAGGTAGGGCATAGGGTTTTCTAAGGGGCCAGTGAATATTATGGTTTTCCCTTCTGCATTAAGTGCTCTCTCCTTTAGGTGATTTAAAAGGCTTCCCCCTCCTATAAATACAAGCTTTAGGTCGTTTCTTTTGATGCTCATGAAAGCAGTCAATAAAATGTCGGGGCCCTTTATTTTTTCCATTCTCCCTATATAAACAAGATATGGGGCTTTAACTGGCGGGCTGTAGGTTTTGGCCTTTTTCTTGATTGCGTGTGTGTCTATCCCGTTATGAATTATATGTATTCTTTCGCTGGGGATGTTGTAAGAAAGCATAAAGTCTTTTTTTATTTCCCAGGAGACGGCGACGATTATGCTATTGGTGTATGTTTTTCGAATTGCATTTCTTCTTATATAAAGGGCTATTCCTGAGTGCTTGGCTAGCATTTCACTTTTAATTGCATGTAGGATCGTCACCTTCTTTGGGTGATTGAAGCTTCTGAGTGATGAACATGCCTTTATAGAGTGAATGAAAATGCCATCAGCTTCTCCTTCACGCGCTATTAGATTATTCATAGACCTAGTGTAAATAAAAGAGCTTAAGGGGTTTCCTAGGCCTTTGTGGGTGCCCCTTAATATATTGTATGCAAGCCTTGGGATTATCCCCGCGTCTCTGTCATGAAGGTCTAGGATGTGTACTTTGCAATTATTCGGGAGAGTGGTTTCACTAGAGTGTCTGAAAAGGACTAAGTGAACCTCCGCCCCAGATTTGTGAAAAGAATCTATTTGATTGCTGATAACACTGGTGATTCCTCCAATGTGTAAGCTGGTTAGTACAATGTAAATTCGCTTACTCATTTGGGTTGCCCATTTTTTTGTTGAGTTCTATAGAGCATGCCATTCCGCAGGGTATAATGAATACAAACCAAAGATCCCCTGGGCTGGAAACTAATATATTTCCATAGGTAGCTAAAGCCAGTAGTGAGAAAACTGTAAGTCCAAGTCCTGTCATGCCAAGAGTGGAGTCTCGTGATAGCCAAAATGTTCTGATGAGGAAGAGATAGCAAATCAATAGTAATATTGCTGCGGTTACGCCGCCCCAGTATAAATGTGAAATCCAGATATTATGTGCATGAACCTGCTCATATTCATCTCTGTAGACAATATTGAGAAGATCGTTTCCATGTCCAAAGATAGGGGCGTCATTGATTTTTTCCAGTGCGCTTTCCCATATTATTAGCCTTTTTGAGGAGCCTCTGTTTATGCCCCAGTTGTACAGACCAATAGCAAAGAAGGTAGATGTCGTGGTTGCGAAAATAAAAATAGATTTAATCGGTATTTTTTTTGACGTTAGCAGAGCAATTCCAGCGAGTGCACCAGCCAAGGCAATGAAGGGGCCCCGACTTTCTGTCATATAAAAACAAATGGCGGAGATGGAAAGTGCAACTAACGCTTTTTTGTTTTGCGACTTAATCCATATGGCAAAAGCCAAGATAGCAACAAGCGCAAAATAATACAATCCATGGATGGCATGGCTTATCCGTCCAGTCATATAAAATCTTTCTGTCAGCTGGTTTCCCTGGATGGGGTAGAAATTTAGAAGTGCATAGAGGCCTGTTATTGAGCCGATAGTTAGTACAAAGGTGGCTATTTTTATTTTTTGGCTTTTATTTGAAAGATGGAGCATTGTCGCCACAATGGCGAAAAAAATAAATGAGTATAGAGAGAATCGGACCATGTTCCAGTAACCATGGTGGACAGGGTTGCTGGACCAAGTGCTTGAGACTAGGAAATAGGCTATATAGGCTGCTAGAGAAATTGCAATAGGGGTCTTCAAAAGTGGCGTGAGAGTTTTACCTCGGTCTATGATGGCCCACAATATAAGGGGGAGCAGGCAGAGTACTTCAAAAAAAGCGATTATTTTTCCCGTGCTAAAAATCACCCCTAGAAGTGAATAAAATCCAGCGGTAGATAACGCTAAATAAATAAACGCCTTTTGGTGGTTGTTTTGTAACATCTAATAAACCTTTTTGCTGCTAGGCTGGTGTTTGAATCGCTTGTGAACCCACAAATACTGTTCCGGGTGCTTGCGGACATAATGCTCAATGGTTTGGTTGATGCGGGCGGTATCCGCTTCTTCATCGCCGCTGGGGAAGCCGTCGAGTGGCGCGCCGAATTCGATCTCGTATCGACCTCCGGGTAAGCGATAGTGCGCGCAAGGGATGACTGCGGCCTTGCCCATGCGGGCGATGCGGCTGGTGGCGGTAATGGTGGCGGCGGGAACGCCGAAGAAGGGCACATAGACCGCATGGGCAGTGCCATAGTCCTGATCCGGGGCGTACCAGACAACTCTTCCGTTTCTCAGCAGGCGCACGATTTGGCGGATATCCATGCGATCGACGATCCCTTCCACGTATTTTTGGCGGCCTTTGTTAATCAGGCGGTCAATCACCGGGTTGTCGTTGGGGCGGTAGACTGCATTAATATCCAGGGCGTAGCTCAGTAGGCGCGAGCCCACATCCACACTGTTAAAGTGCATGCCCAGCAATAACACCCCTTGCCCCGCCGCTTGAGCACTCCTGATGTGCTCGATGCCTGTGATGGTCAGTCGTTCGCCCAGTTTGATACGGTGGTTGCTGAAGCTGCCGGCCATTTCCAGAATGGCTTCACCGGTGCTGATCATACAGCGGCGGGCCAATGCTTCCTGCTCTTGGGGGGGTAATTCAGGAAAACAAAGCCGGATGTTGGTTTGCACAACATGACGGCGTTTTTTTGCCAGATGCCAGGCGAGACGGCCAAGGCCTCGTCCTGCGGCGAGCAGCAGATTCCAGGGCAGCTGCCCGATCAGCCAGAAAACGCCTGCCCCCAGCCAGCTAGGGTAGAGACGAGGGTCGGAAAGCCGTGAGGGCCGGTTGGTGCGTTTTCCCATGAGGTTCTCAGCGGCTGTTCGGACGGATGGCGGGGCGCTCACTGAGGCGGGCCAGCAAGAGCGCTAACGGTAGCCACAGGCTGAGCCAGCTGGCCTGGAACGGCACCAGTAAATAGGCGCCGGCCGCGTAAGTCATGCACAGGCCGGGCACCACAGCAATGGTGTAGGCCGCATTGTCATGCCAGTTGATCTGGCGCTGCAGCAGCGCGGTAAACGGGCTCACCCAGCTGGCGACAAACAGCACCAGGCCGATCAGCCCCAGGCCGTGGATCAGCAGCAAAAAGATATTGCGCGGATGGGCAAGCGTCAGCAAATGGCTGTCGTTCCGCCCCAGCACGCCATTCAGTGTTTCGTGGTTCAGCCCATTGCCGATCAGCGGGTGAGCAAAATAATTACTCACCGTCACGCTGTGGCTGCCCTGCAGCATCAGGTAGAAGGCGGCGGCCAGCGGGATCAGGCTGAGCCAACGGCGAGAGCCCCGGCTGATCAGCCAGGCGACAGCAAACAGGAGGCTCATCAAGCCCAGCGGCAAAGACGTCAGGCATAAAAAGCCGAAGCCGACACCCGCGCCGACCAGGCGGCGACCGCCTTTGCCGGATGCGCCTTCTTCCATGCCCTGTGCCAGCAGGATGAAGGTCGGTGCCACCATGGCCATCAGCGCCAGGGAGGGATCAAGCGAGGGCATGCGGAAAATCAGGTTGGCAGGCTCACTGAAGAGAGGGCTGCTGAACGGTTGGGTGGTGTAATAGCTGACCATCACCACCGTGGCCACCACCATGGCGCACAGGGCACCGTTGGCCATGGCTTGCTTGAAGGTGTTACGGAAATAGAGGTGCAACCAGCGGAACAGGCCCACCATGACCACGATTTGCACCACGCCGCGCACCGTCCGCGAGGAGTTGGGTTCCTCCGCCCAGGCCAGGCTGAGCAGGGCCCAGGCGAGTAACAGATAGAGCGGAACCAGAAAGGGCGAGGTCATCAGTCGGTGGTCGCCACTGACCACCGCGCGGGTAAGCAGGGTCAGCCCGGGCAGAAAGAACAGCACATCAAGCACGTTGAGCAGGCCGATGCGGGAGTTGAACAGGAATACGCCGCTGAACATCACCGCAAATGACAATGTCAGCCACCAGCGTAACCAGCGACCTTGCATGATGTTGGGGGGCAGTGGCGGCATAGAGTGTCCTGTTGCTCCGAAATTGGCCAAGAGTTGCTGAATGATACCCTGACAGCGTGGCGATGCGTAATTGTTGTACCCGGTCAGCAGGTAGCAGCGTGCCGCGAAGTGTACTGTCAGAACCTGTTTGCCTCCACCGCTATGCTACAATTGCGGGCAATTCGGCTCTGTTGTCTTTTGGAGACATTGATGCAAAACCCGCACATCCCTTCTTTTGCCCAAGCCCGTGTTCTGGTGGCGGGTGATGTCATGCTGGATCGCTATTGGCACGGCCCCACCAGCCGTATTTCACCGGAGGCGCCAGTGCCTGTGGTGCGCGTGACCGAGCTAGAAGATCGCCCTGGTGGTGCCGCCAATGTGGCATTGAACATGGCGGCGTTGGGCGCCCGCGCGGAATTGGTCGGGGTGACCGGTAATGATGAGGCGGCGTCTATTCTGGAGGAACGCCTGGCGGCGGCAGAAGTGGGCTGCCATTTTCAGAAAGTGGCAGGCTTGCCGACTATTACCAAGTTGCGCGTGATTAGCCGCCAACAGCAGTTGCTACGACTGGATTTCGAAGAAAACTTCCACCATCAGGACCCCGCCCCTTTTGCAGAGCAGGTAAAACGGCAGCTGGCCCACTGTGGCGTGCTGGTGCTGTCTGACTATGCTAAAGGCGCGCTGCGAGATTGCCCTGGGCTCATCGCCCTAGCGCGGGATGCCGGTGTGCCGGTATTGGTAGACCCCAAAGGCACGGATTTTGAGCCTTATCGCGGCGCGACCCTGCTGACACCGAATCTTAGTGAGTTTGAAGCGGTGGTGGGGCCTGTGAAGGATGAACAAGACCTGATTGCCAAAGGGCAGCAGCTGATCCGTGATCTGGATTTACAAGCAATGCTAGTGACCCGTAGCGAGAAGGGGATGACGCTGTTGCGTGATGGCCTGCCAGAGCTGCACCTGCCGGCCCGGGCCCGTGAAGTATTCGATGTCACTGGCGCGGGGGACACGGTGATCTCGGTGCTGGCGGTGTCGTTAGCTGCGGGCGCCGCCATGGAAGATGCGGTGGCCTTGGCCAACATTGCCGCTGGCATTGTGGTGGCGAAACTGGGCACGGCGGTGGTCTCCGCTCCCGAATTGCGTCGTGCGGTGCATCAAGAGGGAGGCTCCGGTCGTGGCGTGATGAGCGAAGCGCAATTGCTGATTGCCATCGAGGATGCTCGCGCCCAGGGCGAGAGAATCGTTTTCACCAATGGCTGTTTCGACATTATCCATGCCGGTCATGTGGGGTATTTGGATACGGCTCGTCGGCAAGGGGACCGCTTGGTGCTTGCGGTAAACGGTGATGAATCGATTCGACGGTTGAAGGGGCCGGGTCGGCCTATTAATCCGCTTGAGCGCCGCATGGCCGTCTTGGCTGCGTTGGAGGCGGTGGACTGGGTGGTGGCTTTCGATACTGATACACCGGAGCCGCTGTTGGAGTCCATTAAGCCAGATGTTCTTGTGAAAGGCGGTGACTACAGCGTAGACCAGGTGGTGGGCCACGAATTTGTGAAAAGCTATGGTGGTGAGGTAAAAGTGCTCGATTTCATCGATGACATCTCCACCACCAAGATTGTGGAGCGCATTCGAGAGAAAGATTAACGGATTCGCGGGGGGGAGAATGAATTACTAGCGAGTGAACACTTGCCGGTTACTCGCGTGTTCAGTGCGGGTGTGGAGAAGTCGAGTTGCCCGGCCTCCGCCTTCAGGATAACAGGGAAGGAAGCCCCGGAAGCGTCTCTGGGGTCTTCACGTCTGAGGTTCTCCGCCCAAGTTCCCTTTTTAGCCTGTGACTATGAAGGACGATGATTGGCTGCCGGAGGTTAAGGCGGTCTCCCTGAAAGTCGTGGTGGCTAGCTAATGGTTGTTGTTCGCAGCAACGCCGACTGTGATGCGATTAGCGTTCGCAGTTCACCGGCGACGCTTGATGATACAGCGGCAGGGTGTTCCCCATCCGCTCCTCCAGTGCCTTGATGCGGCTGTCGTGATTAGGGTGGGTGGAGAGAAACTCCATAGGTTGGGCACCGCCTGCGGCGGCCATATTGCGCCATAGTTGAATGCTTTGTCGTGGATCAAAACCCGCGCTGGCCATCAACTCTAGGCCCATGGCGTCCGCTTCCTGCTCATGGCTACGGCTGAACGGTAGCGCAATCCCCAGATATGCTCCCACGCCGAGGGCCTGCCGAATATTCTCGGTATCTGCATCACCTTCACTGAACAGCCCAACGATGAACAATACTGTTTTGATGCCCAACTCCTGGGTTAACCGCTCGTTGCCGTGCTTGGCCAGTACATGGGCGATTTCATGGCCCACCACTGCGGCCAGCTGGTCGTCGCTTTGTGCCACCTTAAGCAGCCCTTCATTGACGCCTATCTTGCCTCCGGGTAGAGCAAAGGCATTAGGTGTGGAATCTGCGAACAGCACCACCTCCCAGGTGGTCGGCATGGTCGCACCAGGAAAGCGTGCTGGGATGCGGCTGATCAGGTGCTCTGCCACGCATTGCACCTTTCGGCGGGCGCTTTCGTCGGTACTCACCGGTAACTGCTGCTGCAGCTGCACAAAAGTCTGACGACCAAAGTCCGCCATCATAGACTCTGGTACTAGCGCCAGTTGGTCGCGACCGGTGGGCGTCTGGTCGCAGCCGACCAGCAGTAAAGGCAAAATGGCCAAGAGGAAAAAACGCACAGGGGAAACCTTGTTGGAGTGGCGCTCAGGCCGCGAAGTTATGCTTCACGGTAGCGCAGGTTGTGGGTGTTGTGTAGGGACGCCAGAAACGAAAAGGCCCCGCTCTTGTGAGCGGGGCCTTTTATTTGGTGCGCAGGTGGAATTGTCCACTCCCCCTAAGCTGAGACAGACATAAAGTGCGCCATCCGTCCAAGTTGATACGCCGGGTGGAAGCCATAGCAGAAGGCTGGGACTGGCCTCGGCCCTACACACCGAAAAATTGCTATTACTGGTTGGAAAGAGGTAATGAGGAGGTCTACGCGGCTGCGTTTTACCGGGGCTCCTATCTAGCGAAAGAGCGAGGCAAAGGCCACAAGAAACAGCACGGCAAACAACTATGGCAGGAGCAGGGTTCGCGTCTTGGTCGATTAGAGGGGGCTTTGGTGAGCGCTGATGGCAGGCCTGGAAGATGGGGTGCCATTTGAAGTGCCCCACCCTCAGAGGTCGAACCGCTGGGTGGGGCTGATATGATCAAGCCTGCTGGACAGCGAAGTCTCGAATAGCCTGAATTCCGTTGCCATCCTTATCCAGGGCAATCTCGGCGAAGCGGGCGAGTTCGTTGCGGACTTCATGAAAGGCGAAGTCGCGCTTCTTGTAATCATCCGCATCGCTCATCTGAGCTTGCTGTGGCCCCTTGACCGCGAAAAGCACGCGTTCTGGCATGAGGTCCATATCTTCCAGGCGTTTCAGCTTGGCAATCCAGCGGTCCGCGTGGTCGTAGATGGCGTTCGGGGTTTGCTGGCCCAGGTAAAACGGCTTAATGGCCTTGGTTGCCTTGTTACCAAGCGTTTGAACCAGAGGGAATTGAACCGCGTACAGGTCATTGCCCACCTTCTTGTTTCGGAAGGGGGCGGCAAGTTTCAGTTCATTGAGACAATTTCTGACCTTCCGCTCCAGCTCTGTCTCGTAATTGGCATCCTTGGCAAAACCGTGGCGGACATAGTGCTCGAAAAGGTCTTCCAGCTCTTGAGTAGGGTTTTCTGTCAGAACAACCCTGGGGACACCAAAGCGGAGGATGGTCTCTCTGGGATGGGTCAGGCTGTGGAAGGCGTCCATCAGATCGCTCTTGAAACCATGGGCGGTCAAGTTCCGGATGCGCTTCATCTCCTCGGCCAGATTCTTGGTGGCGTACCGGTAAAGGCCCGCGTCCAGATTCTGGAAGAAGGCGGTGTAACGGCTAGTCCGCTTGGTTTCCAGACGGAAATCCAAAAGCCCAGTCTTCTCGCATACCAGCAGTACACCGACGTTAGCGAACTCGCCGGTTTCCGGGTAGGGGAGAAACTGAATAACGCTGTATTTGCAGGCTAGACGCTTCATTTTATATCCCAAAAGCCACTATCAATGCACCTTTTTATAACCCTTTCGCAGTGCGGTGCGTCGAAATTGCTCGGTACTGTAGCGTCGCTATCGTACCATTTCCACTCTTCCGGTGTCTCAGCGATAGCCTTGCTGAAAACCGGGACGAGCTGTCTAAATTCATTCTGTATCGCGTCTCGCTCAATGTAGTCGGAGAACAGATTTCTGCCTTCATCGGCGAAAATGTGCTGTTGAATGAACTGCTGCGGGTCAAAATCGGTGTCGAAGGCATTGTTGTGATCAATAACAACAAGGGACCCTTCGTCCAGTAACAGGTTGGAGTTATAGATGCTCCTGTCCAAGTTTTGAATCCACCAGTCAAATGCGACAACCCGACGTTGTAGGGCTTTGAGTATGCTGCTGACTGAGGCTTGCTCGAACCAGGCAGCCCTCCGGATTGCCTTGGATCCGAAAGCGAGACCGGCGCCAATGTCTGCTAATTCTGGAGGGAGCGCCTCGACCAGAGCGGGATCCAGCTCAACCAGAGAGAAATCCGGCATGGGCAGATTGAGGCTTCTTGCGAGGTGAGCGCATCCCCATTCCTTGTACATGCTGTCAGGGTCAGTGTTTCTGCCTTTCACATAGTAAAGGTCATCACTGAAACTACGACAGAGATAGGGGCGGCTAAGCCCTTGATCCGCCGGTCGGATTACCTCTTTTATATGTACTGGATCTGCCATTCATTCCCCAAGAGCTGAAGTGCGGTTCACGCCGAACCCACTATATCCCAAACCTGCTTTAGCCGCTCAACGGTGTGTGACCACTTGGCTGTTGTGGGTTTGCAGACCGTGTTCTGGTTGCCGAACAGTCCGGTTTCGGTGAAGGCTTGGCTGGCGGGGACCGCGTGCTCCCAGCGGACGGGGACTACGTATTCGGTGGTGTCGTCCGGTTCGGCTGCGAGGGCTTTGTAATCAACGGAGCTTCCCAGCTCGGTGAGTGGTGTGCCGTCGATGGTGAATTCGGACAGAGGTATCCGCTCACCGGTGACAATGCCGACGCCAACGTAGCCGGTGCGGGGGATGTTGACCCAGACCCGGTCGCCTTCTGAGAGCATGTTGAGGGTGTTCGAGTACCAAGTACCACCGCCAGCGCTGATGAAGCCGTAGCGTCGGGCGTCGTCCCAGTCTCGGCGGTAGTCGGCGCCGAAGGAGACGTAGAATTCCCCGTTCCAGGATTCGCGGACGCCACGAGTGGTGGCTAGGTGCTGAGTTTCCTGGGGGTCGATCATCCAGGCGCGGGACAGATAGCGTTGGTCGCCGTCGCTGAAGGCCGAGAAAAAGACCGCATTGATACCCACGCCGTGGCGGTCGTTCAGGTAATTGATAATCCGCTCCGTGCTGGCGTCCAGCTCGGAGGCGACGATAACCATTTGGTGGGATTCGTTCAGCTCCACGTCTGACAAAGGCAGGCCAAATTTAGACAGGAATGCTGTGTCCATGCTGCCGTTCGGGAGTTGATGGCGGGTGGCGAAATCCACATAGCAATCCACCAGATCCGAATCTTCCAGGGTTTCCACCCAGGAGGCGTAGTCGATGGTCTGGGCCACCACGTCGCGGGGCGTCTTGTCGCGCTTGAGCTCGATGATGACCACGCTGCCGTTGGCATCCAGCGCCAGCAGGTCGATGCGCTTGTCGAAGGCGGTGCGCACCTGCCGGCCAATCAACAGCCAATCGGCGTTGAGGATGGAGACATCCCGGACGATCAGTTCTTCCAGCTGGTTTTCGTCGTCAAGTCGTGCGGTGTTGAGGCGTTCTGGTGTGGCGATGGCACTGCTCGTCGCTGGGTTGATACGCCAAATGCCTTGTTGGATTGCCATGGTTTCTCCCCTGGCCCCTCATTGAAGGGCGCTCTCCACGATGGTTTCAGCCAGCTGGCAGCGGGTTTCACCAGCCTGATTTAGGCGCTCTTTGAGTTGGTCGCAGAGGGCCATAAGTTCATCGACTTTTTTTACGATACGTTGCTGTTCATTCATCGGAGGAATCGCCAGTGCTGTGCTCTTTATTCGATGCAAGGCGAGCTTAGGCTGCGCCATCTGATTGACCTTCTCGAAAAGCTGCTCCTGCGCGTAACCAGAAGATAGCGAGAGTAGAAGGAACCTTTTATCTATCAGGCTGCCTATTCGAACTAACTTCGCAGCGTTTTCAGTCAAATTCATCCCATCAAGAACTTCGGGCACCTCCCCAACAGCACCGATAGTTCCAGCAATTGTGATGTAAAGATCGTCTTTAGAAATTGAATCGCCACCAGTTCTCTAGACACTTCCCAGCCGTTCTTGGTGACGCTTTTCA
>OJFG01000045.1_pt1 | contig 92914 bp, 101 predicted proteins | sample 1594071 | NCBI WGS metagenome assembly OJFG01 (sample SAMN05416818, study PRJEB24817) | seawater metagenome | isolation source: Sea water | place: Canada:Atlantic | collected 2013-07 | reverse complement strand
GATGGTAGTGTGGGGTTTCCCCATGTGAGAGTAGGACACTGCCAGGTCCCATTAAAAAAAACCCGCCTAACGGCGGGTTTTTTGTTTTCTGCCCCAGAAAAATAATGGGGGTCAGGTCCACGTTAATCCTCAATTACATTCACTACATCCAACCTAACGAACATAAAACAGGGGCAGAACCCAATATATTGTCGTCCCCACCATATAACTCTGGCTATCAAACTCAAAAGTAAACGAGGTCTGATGCCAATCTATTGTCATCCACATTGCTGACAACAGACAAACGATCAAAGAATATCGTTCTGACCCCAATTATCGATTGAGTTTAAGCGGACAATGTCAGAGTGTATTTCGAAATGTGGACCTGACCCCCTTTATTTCTTTATTTTTTTGCGTAAAGATTTTCATACCTTATTTATACAAAACTATTGTTGTAAATTGTGTCTTTCAATCAAATGGTGATATATAGACTATTATTAATATATTGTTCTTATATCAGGTAATGAAATGCGTAACTTGTGTGGTTCTATGGTGCTTTTTTTAATGATTTTTGCAGCCTTGTTTCCACTTTCGGTTTTAGCGCAGGAAGAGATTAAAACCGTTACTTTGGGGATCGTAGTGTTTCCTCCACTAGTGATAAATGACAGTGAAACTGGGCGGTGCTACGGTGAAGTGGTAGAGATGTCCTCTGAGCTTTTAAAGCAGCTTGGGTACAACATGAGTATTGAATGTATTCCCCCTATACGCCTTTATGAAAGGGTGAAACAAGGCGAGATTGATTTAACAGTTAACGTAAAAGGAACAACTGCACTTGACGATCATGCTACGTTTATTGATAAGCCCGTAACAAACCTAACGCTAATGAGAGTGGTAAATAATGCTCGCATAAATGAAAAATCCATAGCGGGTATAAGAGGATATGATTACGTAGGCGAGCGCATTCGTCTAGTTGAAGAAGGGTACGAATTTGTCGATGTGCCTTCTAGTGTAGATTCCATCAAGTTTTTTTTCTTTGATAGAACAGCCAACCTCATTACCTACGAGCGACCTTTTTATTATTTTCTTGGCGACAATGAGTTCAATGACAGAACAAGTTCAATAACATTAAAAAAGAATATTCCCACATTCTTCGCAGTGTCGTTAAAAAGCAAATATAAAGATGATCTTTTTAAAAAACTCTCAGCCTACAGTGAGTCCTTCAAGGAAGATACTATCTTAGAACATGCCACTAAACCCACGCCACAGCTATAAAGTATTCAAGCCTGCACAGTATTTTAGCGAGTATGTTCACTCTCAAATAAAATATATTAAAAAAAGTTAAAAAATTGTGAAAGCAAATTGTTAACACCACGGTCTTATTTATTGAACGTCAACATTGTGATTTAACAATAGAATAAATTTCCGAGGGCTAAAAATGAAGCAAATTAATAAAACATCAATAGCAACAGCATTAGGTGCAGTAGTTATCGGCTCGTTAGCATCAAGTGTAGCGGTAGCAGATACAAATCCATTCGGTATGCAATCTCTTGAGTCTGGTTATAGTCAATTTGCCGCAGAAGGAAAATGTGGTGAAGGCAAGTGCGGCGGTGATAAAGCCGCAAAAGAAGGCAAGTGCGGCGGCGATAAAGCCGCAAAAGAAGGCAAGTGCGGCGGCGATAAAGCTGCAAAAGAAGGCAAGTGCGGCGGCGATAAAGCTGCAAAAGAAGGTAAGTGCGGCGGCGATAAAGCCGCAAAAGAAGGTAAGTGCGGCGGCGATAAAGCAGCGAAAGAAGGTAAGTGCGGTGAAGGTAAATGCGGTAGCATGTAACCATTGCTTTCTAGAATCGTAATATGGCCGTCAATTGATGGCCTTTTTTAGTACTGTTCTTGGAGACTAAGAGTGAATAATGTCAAAGGTGCTGGTTTAGGTTTCAGACGTGAAATGCTTGACGAACTATTCCCTACACTTCCTAAAGAAGTCGACTTTTGGGAAGTGGCGCCAGAAAACTGGATCCCTCTTGGTGGTATTTATCAAAAACAATTTGAACAGGCTACTTCACAAGCACCGTTTAGTACCCATGGACTGTCTCTTTCAATAGGTAGCAGTGATAAGCTTGATGTCGAGTTTATAAAAACCGTGAAGCAGTTCTTAGATGCCAATAACATAGGTCTATACAGCGAGCATTTAAGCTATTGTTCTGGAAACGGTCATATGTATGATTTGATGCCTATTCCATTTACTGAAGAGGCGGTTAAACACGTCGTCTCTAGGATTAGGCAAGTACAGGACATGCTCGAGAGACCTCTCGTATTAGAAAATGTGTCTTACTATATTGCGCCAGTTCAGGATATCTCGGAACTTGAATTCACCAACGCAGTCTTATCTGAGTCTGATTGCTCTATGTTGCTAGACGTTAATAATGTTTACGTAAACAGTATTAACCAAAACTATTCTCCACATGAGTTTATTAAAGGGCTGCCGTCTCACAAAATAGTTTACGGTCACATTGCGGGGCATTACGACGAGGCTGCAGATTTAAAAGTGGATACACACGGTGCCGATGTTATTGAGCCAGTATGGGAGCTATTAGACTATGCCTATAGCGTACATGGCGTTTACCCCACTTTGCTAGAGCGTGACTTCAACATTCCCTGTGTGGATAATTTACTCAACGAAGTGCGTAAAATTAAAGCAATACAGTCAAAACACGCGTCTTCTGAAAATACTTCTTCAAGTAGGGGAGTTGCGTGATGCCTTCGTTACAACAAAGCCAGAGTGAATTTGTACAAGCGATAAAAGACCCTTCAACGCTCAACGCGAAAAATGATGAACACTTAAGACGGATGAAAATCTACCAGTCGCTATTTTTCAGCAACATAAATGGTTTTGTTAGCTCAGCACTTCCAGTTTTAAAATCTATTATCATTGCTCAACATGGCGAAAGCCAATGGGAGCAAGTAATCCGTCAGTTCTTTATTGAACATCAATGCAGGTCTCCTTATTTTAACGACATCAGTAAAGAGTTTGTAGAATACTTAGCGACTTCTCCCGCCTTTGGCTTTGAACTACCAGCGTTTTCTTGTGAGCTAGCCCACTATGAATGGTTAGAGTTAGATGTGGCAACGCGTAGTAGTAGTGAAAACAACGTGTTTTACAAACCAGGCCAAGACATTGAGGAAGTGAAAGTTTCACCATTTGCCACGTTAGCGTCATATTCGTACGCAGTTCACCTTATAGGTCCTGATCATTTGCCCGAAAGCCCTATGGACGTGCCACAGTATTATGTCGTGTATCGAGATGAAGAATATCAAGTTCAATTTGTTCATTTAACCGCTATGACTGCTATGCTGGTACATACCATAGAGGTAGCTGAAGAAGGCATTTCACTTGCGGTATTAGCTAACCAACTCATTGAGCAGGCGCCAAGTATTCCTCAGGCAACGCTCAAAGCGGGAATGGAACAAACTGTCGTCGATTTGCTGCAAAAAGGGATATTAATGCCGGTATAAACCTGCAAAATCTCTAAACATAAGCGGCACAGTGCTTAATTTTTTATCATTTGAAGTGTCTATTATTAACTTTACCCGCCAACTGTATTTATTGTGAGCGTTTAACTATATTAGCGCTGTCAATCGGGCTTGCTTTCGATTAACATTTACGACCATTTTTTTGTTCACAATTATTGTTTAGGTAGTGCATATGGCTGACAATGAAGATTTTAAAGAAGTTTATAACAAATGGTACTTCTTGGCCTCATTAGTAACTTTACTCGCTTTTCCGTTGATGCATATCATCGCCGGTTGGTTCACGTTCTGGTTATAAAGCAGACATATAAGGTATTATCGTGACTGCAGAATATATTAAATCAGTAGTGAAAACCGTTCCTGACTATCCAAAGCCAGGCATATTATTTAGAGATGTAACTAGCGTTTTGGAAGATCACAAGGCGTTTAAAAGCTGTATCTCATTACTTGTTGAAAAGTATCAGGGCATGGGATTTACAAAGATCGCAGGCACTGAAGCTCGCGGCTTTTTGTTTGGCGCGCCTTTAGCAATTGAAATGGGTATCGGGTTTATCCCAGTACGCAAACCTAATAAGCTGCCCAGAGAAGTCGTAAGTGAAAGCTACGAGCTAGAATATGGCACAGATACGCTACAAATCCATCGCGATGCAATTGTCCCTGGCGACAAGGTATTGTTGATTGATGATCTTCTGGCTACCGGCGGAACTATCGCTGCATCGGCGAAGCTCATTCGCTCATTGGGTGGTGAGTTAAATCACGCTGGGTTCGTTATTAATCTACCCGATTTAGGTGGTCATAAAAAATTGACCGAACTAAACATTGAAAGCTATTCAATTTGCGAGTTTGAAGGCGAGTAGTTAGCCATTCAAAAGGGCGCAAGAAAGCCGCAATAAGGCGTGATTAAGCTTGATGAGGCATAACAAGGCGTGATGAGGCAAAGAGTACAGTAATGAGTTATCAGGTATTAGCAAGGAAATGGCGACCAGGGAAGTTCGGTGAACTTGTCGGCCAAGAGCATGTGGTATCAGCCATTTCAAATGCCTTAGATAACGATCGTTTGCATCACGCTTATCTGTTCACCGGCACACGAGGCGTAGGAAAAACGACAATAGCGCGTATTTTTTCTAAAAGCTTAAATTGTGAAGAAGGTCAGGGAGCTAATCCTTGCGGACAGTGCCATACGTGCAAAGAAATTGAGCAAGGAAATTACGTTGATTTGCTCGAGATTGATGCGGCATCAAGAACGAAAGTAGAAGATACGCGAGAGCTTCTGGACAATGTGCAGTACAAGCCAACTCGTGGCCGCTACAAGGTATACCTTATAGATGAGGTACACATGCTCTCGAAACACAGTTTCAACGCGTTGTTAAAGACGCTGGAAGAGCCGCCTCCTCACGTAAAATTCCTGTTGGCGACCACCGATCCACAAAAGCTGCCCATCACCATTTTATCTCGCTGTCTTCAGTTTAATCTTAAGGCTATGTCGCGAGAGCAAATTGTTGGTCAACTTACCCATATTCTAGAGCAGGAGCTATTGAGCTTCGAGCCTCAAGCGCTGTCGCTGCTTGCAAGAGCCGCACAAGGCAGTATGCGTGATGCGCTCAGTTTAACTGACCAGGCCATAGCGCAGGGCGGAAACCAAGTAACAGCATCGGTGGTTACTGACATGCTTGGTTTAATGGACAAAAACCAGCTGCTTAAAATTATCAATGCGGTTGTAAATAAAACACCCAATGATGTGATTCAGTTGGTCAACGACTTGGCTGAGCAGGCGCCAGATTACGACAATGTTCATGGTGAATTGGCGAGCCTACTCCACCAGATTGCCTTGACTCAATGGGTGCCTGAGGCATGTAAGCTGGAGACAACATCGGCAAAGGCGATATATCAACTCGCTAAAACCATCCCCGCTGAACAAGTACAATTGCTCTATCAAATTGCAATTCAAGGGAGAAAAGACTTACCTTTCGCAGCCGATGGTAAAAGCGCATTTGAAATGACATTAATGCGAATGATGTCGTTTGCACCTGCAACGCCTCCTGATAATGGTGCAGATAATATTGAGCGCGGAGGTAGTGAACACGACCTTCCCGTTAAAACCGGCCCTCAATCACAGACTGGTGATCCGGGAAACGTCGGTAAGCAAGAGGAAGCGCTTAAAAGCGAAATTCTTGCAGATGCCACACCACATGCAGAAACAGCAGAGCCGCAATTTCAAGGGCAGCCTACTTTTGATATAGCTTCTGGACCTGATGTACAGCCTGAGCCTGATGTACAGCCTGAGCCTGATATACAGCCTGAGTCTGATATACAGCCTGAGCCAGAGCTTTCAGAGGCGCCTCACTCAGCTTATCGCGGTGGTGATGTGGATACTGTTGAATCAGAGCCTTCAGCCAGACAGGAGCCTTCAGCCAGACAAGAGCCTTCAGCGGGACAAGAGTCTTTTGCGAATAAACAGCCTTCTGAAAATACAGTGCCTGAACCTACAGCTGATGCTATGAATGTTGCGAACCACGCCAACACTGCAACCGTTGACTCTGATCCTAAATTGGATGAATCCCAGCATAGCGAATCACAAAAAGCTGAATCACAAAAAGCTGAATCACAGCATAGAGGGTCACTAAAGGCTGGATCGCAACGTCAAGTATCTGAACAGCCAGAACCCGAGCAGCCACAGCAACTCGAGCCGCAGCAGGTAGACGCGAGTTCTGAAGCTTCGCTTCCGCAAAGTGATTTGTCGCCATTTTCTGATAATGAGCCTCCGTTAGACGCCTACATGGATGATATGCCGCCTGCCAGTGATGAAGAGTATTCATCAGATATAGATAGCGGTTTTTCTCACCATGCTGACAGCATGCAAAATGGTTCGCAAGACATTGCGCCAGAAACTGCACAGCCGTCTCCAGAAGAGCAGTTGAGTGCTACAGCAAGCATGCTTGCGCTTAGACAAAAAATGAAACAGCGCAAGGCACAAGACACAGAAGATAAAAAAGCGCAGGTATCTGCAGAGAGTCCTTCGCAGGACGCCGCTGATAGAATGTCTAACACCCTACGTTCTAGATTCTCAAATGCTAACGCAACGCCATCAGCGCAGAATAACCAAGCCCAATCTTCGCAGCAGCATATTGAACAAGAGCAATCAGACCCAAATCACTCACAGCTTCAATCTCAAATGTCAAAGGCAGAGGGTAGTGCTAATAAAGTGGTACCAGTTTTATCAGACTCAGTGAATACAGCCTCTGATAATACAAGCTCGCCCATCACGGCAGATTTTCAGCCTTCTGTTAACAGTGACGAGAGCGGCCAAGGCAGTGCATTCGACGATGATGAGTTTTTCGATGCCGAATTTGAAGAAGATATGCCGTTTGCCAGTGACTCGCAGCCCGATTCGCCTGATTCGCCCGATTTGCAGAGCGCTTTAACGAACCAAGGCTCATTACAGCAAGACTCATTACAACAAGGCTCATCGCAGGAAGCTTCATCGCAAAAAAATGCTAACGAAAGCTTTTTTACGGAAGACCATCCACCGTGGGACACTGCACAGAGCAACGGCTCTGTCGATTCAAATGGTATTGTAACTTTTAATGATACTGCGGCGAGGGATTCATTACACAATACAAATGCTGAGCAAGTGCCTTTCCAGAGCGCTAATCAGTCTACTGAATCCAAGCAGAGCAGTTATGACCAAGGCGCTAGCTTCCAGTCTAACGTAGACTATTCGTCAAGCACTGCAGAACAAAGCGATGGCTCTGGTGTCATAACCAGCACTCCAAGTGGCAGTTTAAGTGCTTATCTCGAAGATGGAACTAAACTTACTCATGCTAGCCAAATAGATGAGTGGAGTAACTTAGTTGAGCAAATGCCAATCGCCGGATTACTAAAGCAACTGTTTCTTCATGCGTCTTTTTCTCGTGATAACGGTACTGTGTCACTTGAAATTGATAACAGTCAGTCTCATTTACTTAATGAGAGCGCGAAACAGCAATTGCTAGACACACTGCATCATGGGTTGGGAGAGAACGTAACGGTAAATATTACTTTAGGTAAACCAAATTCAACGCCATTTGCACTACAGCAAGATATTCATGCAATGCGCCAGGCGCATGCACATTCAGTTGTACAAACTGATGAAAAGATTCAAGCGCTGCTATCAATTTTTGATGCCTCAGTGCTGACCGATTCGGTTAAAGCACGATAGCAGATTAACTTAATACCAAACAAAGTGAGATAAAAATATGTTTAAAGGCGGTATGGGCAACATGATGAAACAGGCGCAGCAGATGCAAGATCGCATGCAAAAAGTGCAGGACGATCTCGCTAAGCTGGAAGTTACCGGTGAAGCCGGTGCAGGTATGGTTAAAGTGACAATGACCTGCAACCACAACGTACGCCGCGTTGACATCGACGACTCACTAATGGACGACGATAAAGACATGATTGAAGACCTTGTCGCAGCAGCGTTTAACGACGCCGTCCGCCGAGTTCAAGAAACCAGCAAAGAAAAAATGGCTGATGTAACTGGCGGAATGTCACTTCCACCTGGTATGAAACTGCCGTTTTAAATAGGGCTAATCAAAGCAGGGCCTATTGAGGCAGGTTGCTATAACAATTGAATTTGATAAATTTTAATTCAGATAAAACACCCGCCCGATAATTCTAGTATTCAAAAGCCTTGGAACATTCCAAGGCTTTTGCACATTCAGCGTTTGCTTTTTGTGATGCTATTTTCTTATAGTCCATATCTTCCAAAGTCATCTCATTACAACCACTGTATTTAACGTACTGTGCATCAAAATCTAACACTCCACCATTCCTCTTCAAATACGCTATAACTTGTCAGGGCTACTGCTCGCTGATAATGTATTATTTAATTGATTAATAGGGATATGTTTATGAAATATGGAATGTTTGTACTTGTATTGGCTGCTTTTGTTGCGGGTTACTTCATCGGTCACGCAAGACCTTTTACCGGTGCTGATACACCACCATCTTCACAGCTTGCGGATGGCACTTCATCATCCAATACGCCAGCACTAAATGCCCCATCGCTTAATGGTAAATTTGCTACTGAATCCGAAACAAAATCAGGAAGCCCTCACAACCTAATTAGCGACAACCAAACCGACGGCAACCAACAGCAAGCATTATCGTCAGATAACGTCGATGAATCAGAACCCAGTGAACTCATCGTGAGTCAAAATAAAGATTCTCAACGTGATAACGCCTCATCTGATCCTAATACATCCGACCAACAAAGCGCTGTATCATTCCCCGCAGCACAGGAAGAGCTCGATGAATGGGTAACTGCTCGCAAAGAAACCCTTCAACAGCAGCTCACCGATGCCATAGGCGAAGAAGATGCCTCATGGATGTTTGATCAAGTGCTAAAAGATAATGAATTTCTCAACCAGCCAACAGCGACAAATGCATTTGACGACGATGTAGTATCGCGATTTGAGATGGAACAAAAGCTAAAAGACTTTATAACCGCTAGAAGCAAAGACCCTCAACTTCAAATACTCAGTGTGAACTGTATTCAAGGACGTTGTGAAATTACCTTGGAGGGCAAAGACCAAACAGCAGCTATCTTCTTATTCTTTGATATTCAAAAAGATAAGTCGTTGGGAGTCATCGAGTTAATGACCCCAACATGTTATTTGGATGACGAGGGAAATTATTGGCTCTATAGAACCCTTACATACGCGGTAAATTAGCTTTCGCGCGATCATTGCGAAGCCATTGATTAAATCTGCTATAAACGGGGTTTAACCAGCTTTTACGCTATGAATGCATTACAATAGCGAGAAATTTGGAGCCATTCATAATGGCATCTCGTATTATCACTATCTAACATCGCCTATTAGGGCGTGTTGAGCTTTATTCTGCGCTTTGCAGCGGTTTGTGTGATGTTAAAATAAGGTCAACATGCTCTGACTATTTCTAGATAAAAAGGAACCCGTCTTGATCAGAAAAGGTTTGGTCACATCCACTCTCATTCTTATTCCTATTGCTATCGTATTAACTGTTTTCAGTATCTATTCCTTATTCAGTATAAAAACAGTCACCGTCGACCCGAAGCTAAGGGAGATATCGGGTATCGAGTTTGATAAAAAGCAGCGCCTTTGGGCGATTAACGACAGTGGCGATGGCCCCATTCTTTATATGTTAAACAAAGACGGTTCAATTGCTCGTGAAGTGACAGTCTCAAATGCTAAAAACGTCGATTGGGAGGACATGACGCAAAACCAGTTTGGTCATTTTTTCCTAGGCGATTTTGGCAATAACGACAACGATAGGCGTTGGCTTACTATTTATAAAATTGAAAACCCTATTGATATTAAGACCGACACCACGAAGGCTGAAATCATAAAGTTTACTTACCCTCAAATGGAAGAGGGCGAGATTAAACCAGAAGATAAAAACTATGATCTAGAGGCATTTGTTGAATTTAAACGCCATCTTTATCTGTTTACCAAAAACAGAACCAAGCCCTTTGACGGTATTACCAAACTGTACAAAGTGGGCGATCATGCTGCTAATTTTGATGCTGAATTAATAGGTGAATTTAAAACCTGTACCACCCTCGAAAAATTATGCTGGATAACCTCAGCGGCAATAAGCCCAAATAGAGAAAAGTTGGTTTTACTTGATTCAACCAGTCTTTGGCTATTTGAAAATTTTGATGGCGATAACTTTTTCAGTGGTGAGGTATCGCGCATAGACTTAGGCATTATCACGCAAAAAGAAGCGGTGACGTTTTACGATGACAACACGCTTGTATTTACCGATGAGGAATTCAAAGGCCTGGTAGGCGGAAATGTTTATGAAGTTAAACTCGACCAAGTAAAGCGTAACGTGATTAAATACCCTCAACAAAACGATAGCGAACGAACAGCGAAGTAGTCTCATTATGAAGTTCAGTCCCTTACTTGCAGAACTCATTCAGGCGTTAACGTGTCTGCCTGGTGTTGGTAACAAAAGCGCTCAGCGAATGGCGTTTCATTTACTCGAGCGAAACCGAAAAGGTGCCGTTGCCCTAAGCGATGTATTGCACAACGCAATGGAGCACATCCACCATTGTAAGCGCTGCAGAACTTTTACTGAAGATGAGCTATGTGACATATGCCGCCACCCTGAGCGTGAGGCCAGCGGCCTTCTGTGCGTGGTGGAGAGCCCTCAAGATGTATTGGCAATAGAGCAAACCATGAGCTTTAAGGGGCAGTATTTTGTTTTGATGGGGCACCTGTCGCCTATTGATGGCGTGGGGCCAGAAGAAATTGGTTTGAATGAACTGGAAGCACGGTTTGCTGCAGGGGGGATCACCGAGGTAATACTTGCGACCAATCCAACCGTAGAAGGTGAAGCCACTGCCCATTACATCGGCCAGCTGTGCGCGTCAAACGACATTGATGCGTCTCGTATTGCTCACGGCGTGCCGGTGGGCGGCGAATTAGAATACATTGATAACAACACATTAACCCACGCTTTCTCCGGACGGCGTAAACTTTAGTGTGATAAAAAAAAATAAATTTTCTCTCTTGTAGTTGAAAAACAAGCTTCGAGTCCACACCTGTCTATCAGTAACGTGATCCATTCAACGAGGAGATACTGGATTATGGCTGAAGCAGCCCATAAAGAAACCCACGGTTTTCAGACGGAAGTAAAACAACTTCTACATCTGATGATTCACTCTTTGTACTCAAACAAAGAAATCTTCTTACGCGAGTTAGTGTCTAACGCCGCTGACGCCGCAGATAAACTCCGTTTCCGCGCTTTAGAAAACGACAGTCTCTATGAAAACGATGGTGACTTGAGCGTTAAGCTAAGCGTAGACAGCGAAGCGAATACCATCACGATTGTCGACAACGGCATTGGTATGTCTCGAGATGAGGTAATCGCTAACCTTGGTACTATCGCTAAGTCTGGTACAAAGGACTTTTTCAGTAAGCTGTCTGGCGACAGTGCAAAAGACTCACAACTTATCGGGCAGTTTGGCGTAGGTTTCTACTCTGCGTTTATCGTGGCTGATAAAGTTACAGTTCGCTCTCGCGCCGCGGGTGCAGATGCATCAACGGGTGTTGAGTGGGTATCTGATGGTGGTGGCGAATTTACTATTGCCGACATTAACAAGCCAACTCGCGGTACCGAAATTACGCTTCACCTTCGCGAAGAAGAAAAAGAGTTTGCAGACACATGGCGTCTTCGTTCAATCGTAAGTAAATACTCAGACCACATCAGCATTCCGGTGCATATGTGGAAAGACGAAGTGCCTGAAAGCGAAGGACCTGACGGCGAGAAAATTGAAGCTCAGCCTGGTGAATGGGAAGCGGTTAACAAAGCAACTGCGTTGTGGACTCGTGAAAAGTCTGACATCAGCGATGACGAGTACAACGAGTTCTACAAGCATATCTCCCACGACTTTGCTGATCCACTATCATGGGTACACAACAAAGTTGAAGGTAAAACAGAGTACACCAGCTTACTGTATATTCCTTCAAAAGCGCCGTTTGATATGTGGAATCGTGATCAAAACCACGGTTTGAAGCTATACGTTCAACGCGTGTTTATCATGGACGACGCCGAACAGTTTATGCCTACGTATCTTCGTTTTGTGAAGGGGCTGCTTGATAGCAACGACCTACCACTGAACGTGTCTCGTGAAATTCTTCAAGATAATAAAGTGACTCAAGCGCTGCGCCAAGGGTGTACTAAACGCGTGCTTCAGATGCTTGAAAGAATGGCCAAGAACGACTCAGACAAGTACCAGACTTTCTGGAATGAGTTTGGTAATGCCCTTAAAGAAGGACCTGCTGAAGACTTTAGCAATCGCGAAAAAATCGCCGGTCTACTTCGCTTCTCATCGACTCACGGTGATTCTGATGCGCAAACCGTATCACTTGCCGACTACATTGAGCGCATGAAAGAAGGGCAAGACAAGATTTACTTCGTTACTGCAGATAGCTTGCAAGCGGCTAAGTCGAGTCCTCACCTTGAGATATTCCGCAAAAAAGGTATTGAAGTATTGCTCATGGGCGAGCGCATTGACGAGTGGTTAATGTCTCACTTGACTGAGTTTAACGAAAAGCAGTTTGTTTCAATCGCGAAAGGCGACTTGGACTTAGGCGATTTGGAAGACGAAGAGTCTAAGAAAGCCCAAGAAGAAGCTGAGAAAGAAATTGAAGGCGTGCTAGAAAGAGCAAAAGCGGCGTTAGGCGAGAAAGTGGTAGATGTGAAATTTACCCATCGTTTAACCGACTCTCCTGCGTGCATTGTAGCCGATGATAATGGCATGACAACGCAGATGATGAAGCTAATGCAAGCTGCCGGGCAAAGTGTACCAGACGTTAAGTATCACTTTGAACTTAACCCTGAGCACAGCCTAGTTAAAAAGCTAGCCGATACTCAAGACGAAGAGTTGTTCAATGAATGGGTCGGGGTGTTATTCGATCAAGCTGCACTTTCAGAACAAGGCAGTCTTAAAGACCCTGCTACCTTCGTTCAAAACATGAATGCATTGTTGATGAAGCTGGCAAAATAAGCGGCTTTTAAACCACTGCAAACTTTAGAAAACGGGCTTTACGCCCGTTTTTTGTTTTTATGTCTTAAAATCGAGTATACCCCTAATAGTATGCTATATTTTCAGGCCTAAAATGCGCAGCCAACACTGCTATTACGCGTGTGGGGTAGAAAGCGTGTAGACAATGGCCGTTATCGTCGCAGTTAATGCTTTGCTCACAAAGTGACTATAAGTTGAACGTATATTCGCCATTAGTCGTAAGATTAGCCTTGGGGTGCTGCTTACACTTGTCACTAATGTATTGAATGTGTAAAGTGCCCGAAGTAAAAATTTTAAAAAATCATAAGCGGAGAACGCACTCATGCGAATCATTCTTCTCGGCGCTCCTGGCGCGGGTAAGGGCACACAAGCTCAGTTTCTAATGGGCAAATACGGTATTCCACAAATTTCTACAGGCGATATGCTTCGCGCAGCAATAAAAGCTGGTACCGAACTTGGTTTAAAAGCCAAGCAGGTAATGGATGAAGGTAAGCTGGTTTCTGACGATATCATTATTGGTTTGGTGAAAGAGCGCATTGCAATGGACGATTGCAAAGACGGTTTCTTACTTGACGGCTTTCCTCGCACTATTCCCCAAGCGGATGCAATGAAAGAAGCCGGTGTGAAAGTAGACCACTGCATTGAATTTGATGTTGCAGATGACGTGATTGTTGAGCGCATGGGCGGAAGACGAGTACATCCTGCTTCTGGTCGTGTTTACCACGTAGTGTACAATCCGCCTAAAGAGGCAGGCAAAGATGACGCCACTGGTGAAGATCTTATTGTCCGTGAAGATGATAAAGAAGACACTGTACGTAAGCGTTTAGCTATTTATCATGAGCAAACTAAGCCACTCGTTAACTACTACATGGCGGAAGCAGATGCTGGCAACTGCGAGTACCACAAACTCGACGGAAACCGCCCGGTTGATGACGTTAGCGCTGACCTTGAAAAGCGCTTGAGCTAACCAGCTCGTCACATTACAAGAGGCCGCATTAATGCGGCCTTTTTATTGTGCAGATTTTATTATGCCTTTAAAGTGGGAAGACGGTGTGACTTTCGTGTGCTGCCTCCTCTCTGAATAATAACTTAGAGGGATAAAGCTAACAGGGATAGAGCTAAGAGGGCTAGCTAAGAGAGCTAAACGGGACCTAATAACGCATCACAATCAGCTATACGTTGTTAAAATCTCTATGCTACCTTAGAGACATAAGTTGCAAAAACGGTTGCAAGAATAATTATAAAAATTGGAGTTGATAATGGTTTTACCAATTACGGCCTTTTACGCCAGCTTATTAGGTGTATGCTACCTTTACCTATCGTTTCTTGTTATTGGCGCACGTCGCAGGCACAACGTCAGCCTAGGTGATGGCGGCCATGAAGATCTGGGACGCTTAGCCCGAGCCCATGGCAACTTTAGTGAATACGTACCCATCACGCTCATTATGATCGCGTGTTTTGAAGCTAATACGGGTCAAGCATGGGCTGTGCATGCATTAGGAAGTGCTATTTTGTTTGGAAGGGTATTGCATGCCTACGGTCTAGGAAAACACGCTGGCGTTAGCTGGCAGCGTTTTGCAGGTATGATCCTCACCTTTCTCGCTATGTTAGTCACCGCCGTTGGTAATTTAGCGTTAATTCACTTTGGGATGTAGTGACTGCCGTGTAAGCTTTTGCTAGCAAAGCGTCAACAACAAATAATGAGTCTAAAAAAGCCCGCGACGCGGGCTTTTTGGGTGTATGGGTTATTATCTATGCCAACTGGTATTAATTCAGTGTCAACAAGACGCGGTCTTGTCGTGGTAAATAATAGTTACGCTTATCAAGAGAGAAAGCCACAGAGGTGGCCCTGCCTTGTATTTCAGAGATAGGGAATAGTCCATAGTAGCGAGAATCCATGCTGTTATCTCTATTATCACCCATGGCCAATATATAGCCTTTTGGTATCGTTACTGGATGAAATGAGGATGCAGTGTTTTCAATCGAGGGGTGAGTGACGCCGCTGCTATCAATATAATCACTGTTAGTCAGCGCAATAGTGCGAGAGTCACCTAAAAGCGCCTCTTGATAAAAAGGTGAGGTAAGTGGCGTGATGGTGGCTGATTCACCGTTTATAAAAAGACGATTGTGGCGAAGTTCAACAGTGTCGCCCGCTACGGCAACCGCCCGTTTAACCAATCGATTCTGTGCCGCGCTGCTATTGATAATCACAATGTCGCCACGCTCTACGTTGCCAGTTTTGGCAATGACAATGTCACTAAAAGGCAATTCTAGGGTGTAAGCTGTTTTATCTACTACTATTCTGTCACCCACTTGAATTGTCGGTTCCATTGAGCCTGATGGCACATGATACCAGTCGGCCATACTGCTTCTGAATGAAAACATAAGGACAATAAAAAGAATAAACGGAAGATTTTCTTTAATCAGGTTTTTTGCGTTTGGCAAAGCCGTGTCTTTGTTCAAGAGGGTATCCATATATGCGGGCTGATAGTAATTAGATACCTAGAAAACAAAATGTTCATTATCAAGATGTAAAAAAGTGTGTCGACACAAAAAGGCCCATCGTTATAGTGGGCCTTTTGTGTAAATAAGCGCTTATCTACGAGCTTTTTGATCAGCTTATTTAAAAATAAGCATTAAGAAGTTACCTATGACGCTCTTGCAATACGCTAAGCGCATCGTTTAGCGACATATCGCTGGCTTGTAATAACACGGTGAGGTGATACAACAAATCAGCAGCTTCGTTTTTAAGCTCTTCTTTGTCGTGAACCGTTGCGGCTAACGCGGTCTCAACGCCTTCTTCACCCACTTTTTGCGCAATGCGTTTAATGCCTTTGTTATAAAGGCTGGCCGTATAGCTGCTTTTAGGGTCGGCTGTTTTACGTGATGCCAATACGCGCTCTAGGTCGGCTAAAAACGTAAACGCAGGTGTACTGCCTTCAAACCAACAGCTTTCTACACCAGTGTGACAAGTCGGGCCGTTTGGATTTGCTAATACTAGCAGTGAATCGCTATCGCAATCACACGCAACACTCACCAAATCTAACGTGTTACCCGATACTTCTCCTTTCATCCACAAACGCTGTTTGGAGCGGCTGAAGAATGTCACTTTGCCACTTTCTAGGGTTTTGGCTAGTGCGTCTTGGTCCATATAGCCTTGCATTAACACTTTGCCAGATAATGCATCTTGCACAATCGCAGGCAAAAGGTTATCCATCTTTTCCCAGGCTAGAGTATTGCTGTTGCTACTTGTAATGATCATGGATTAACTCCTTCTGCTTGCGCTGTTAAGCCATGACGCTTGCGCATAGGGACGCCGTTGGCAGTTAACTCTGCTTTCAACTCGTCTATATTAATAATGTTCTTATGGAATACAGAGGCGGCTAAGGCCCCATCAACGTCAGCTTGCTGAAACACGTCAGTAAAGTGTGCAATTTCGCCTGCACCACCAGATGCAATTAACGGCACTTCGCAAGCATCTCTTACCGCTTTGAGCTGTTTAACGTCGTAACCATTACGCACGCCGTCTTGATTCATGCAGTTAAGCACGATTTCACCAGCACCCCGAGACTGCACTTCTTTTATCCAGTCTATGGTTTGCCACTGACTTTTTTGAGTGCGGCTTTCATCACCGGTAAACTTGTAGACTTCGTATTGATTAGTGGCTTCGTTGTAAAAGCTATCAATACCGATAACCACGCATTGCTGACCGTAAACGTCGTGTAACGCGTTTATCAAATCAGGGTTATTTAGGGCAGGAGAGTTAATTGAGATTTTGTCCGCGCCCATCTCCAGAATTCGCCCAGCATCTTCAATACTCTTGATGCCGCCAGCAACACAAAATGGAATATCAATAACCTGCGCAATACGGCTTACCCAGCTTTTATCCACAACGCGAGCATCAGAGCTTGCCGTAATATCATAAAAGACCAGTTCGTCAGCGCCTGCCTTGGCGTATTGCTCAGCAAGTGGAACAATATCACCAATTATTTCATGGTTTCTAAATTGAACCCCTTTTACTACCTTGCCGTCGCGAACGTCTAAACAAGGAATTATGCGTTTTGCCAGCATGCGATAGCCTCCTTCACGGTGAACTTACCTTCGAGTAAGGCGCGACCTAAAATAACGCCATCAACCTTGGTTGGCTTTAAAACGGCAATGTCATTAAGGCTTCCAATACCACCAGAGGCCTGCCACTTCACATTAGGAAACTGAGCTGCCATTTCTTCATACAGGGCTTTATTTGCACCTTGTAAGGTACCGTCACGGCTTATGTCTGTGCACAACACGTGTTTAGCACCTACAGTAGCGAAATCGTCTAACAGCCCTTCGAGGGCAACACCTGAGTTTTCTTGCCAGCCATGGGTAGCAATCAGTTTTTCGCCGCTTTCGCTTATGTTTATATCTAAGGCAAGTACGATATGTTCTGGTCCGTATTTCTCAACCCAAGACTTCACTAGCTCAGGTTGTTTAACGGCAAGAGAGCCAATCACAACGCGACTTACACCCGTCTCAAGTAACTGTGCTACCTCTTCTTCAGAGCGAATGCCGCCACCAGCCTGAAACTTCATGCGCTTGGTATCTACCATAGCTTTAATCAATGACAGTTGGCGCTTGCTGGTATCTTTTGCACCCGTTAAGTCAACAATATGCAGCCAGGTAGCGCCTTGGTCAGCATAGTCGTGTACGACCTCTACAGGGTCTAATTCGTATTGTGTCTTTTGCTCGTAATCGCCTTGGTAAAGACGAACCACGTGTCCGTCAATAAGATCAATTGCTGGAATTATCATTATAAGTTCACAAAGTTGGTAAGAAGTTGTGCGCCAGCCTCGCCGGAGCGCTCTGGGTGAAACTGCACGCCATAAAAATTATTTTTATTAATGGCCGCAGAAAATGACCCGCCGTAATCGCAACGGGCAAGGGTATGAGCATAATCAGGCACGGCAAAGCTGTGTACAAAGTAAAAGTAGGTGTCTTGAGGAATGCCTTTAAACAATTCGTCATCACTGTGCTGCACAGTGTTCCAGCCCATGTGAGGTAAACGCAAACCGCTCGCCTCCATGCGTGCTACGTGGCCAGGCATAAGTGAAAGACACGGAATATCACCGCTTGTATTATTCATTCCACCTTCAGCACTGCTGTCTACCATTAACTGCATGCCTAAACACACGCCTAATACAGGTTGAGTGAGAGACTGTAGTGTAGCAACAAGTTCTTTTTGCTTAATACTCGCCATCGCAGCAGAAGCGGTGCCCACGCCAGGCAAAAACACTTTATCTGCGGCGGTGATAACGCTTTTATCATCAGACACTTCTACCTCTACCCCTAAACGCTCTAATGCAAATCGCACGGAAGAGATGTTGGCGCAGCCAGTATTGACAATAACTATTTTCTGTCGCTGGTTTGTGTTTACCACGGACATTACAGGGCTCCCTTACTGCTTGGTAGTGCATCGCCTTTTAATGCAATGGCTTGACGCAGCGCGCGACCAAATACTTTAAATAAGCTTTCAACCTGATGGTGCGCATTACCTTCGCTTGTCGATAAGTGGAGAGATAAGCCCATACTTTGCGCTAAAGAATAGAAAAAGTGTGGCACCATTTCTGTGGCCATTTCACCCACTTGGTCACGGCTAAACTCCGCTTCAAATTTAAGGTGAGGGCGGTTTGATATATCCATTATGCATTCTGCGCGACACTCATCCATAGGCAGTGCAAAGCCAAAGCGACCAATACCGCGTTTGTCTCCTAGCGCTTTTTTAAGGGCTTCTCCAATCGCTAGCGCGGTATCTTCAACGCTGTGGTGATCGTCAATGTGCAAATCGCCATCTACAGACACATTAAGCTGAAAGCCACCGTGAACGGCAATTTGATCGAGCATATGATCGAAAAAGCCAAGCCCCGTGTGAATAGCCGATTTCTCTTGAGAGTCTAAATCTACACGCACTCTAATATCGGTTTCAGACGTAGTACGAACCACTTCTGCAATACGAGACGAAGCAAGAATGGTCTTTTGAACTGTGTTCCAGTCAAGGTTGTCGCGGTTGTATTGCAGCGCCTTAATTCCCATATTTTCAGCAAGCTGAACGTCGGTCATTCTGTCGCCAATCACATAAGAGCGGGTAAAGTCTACTTTGCCTTGCTGAAGGTAGTCTTTCACCATACCAAGCTTGGGTTTACGGCAGGTGCAGTTGTCTTCATCAAAGTGTGGGCAAATAAGCACGTCGTCAAAGGTAACACCTTGGCTTTCAAAAATGCCCATCATGGCATTATGCGCTAGGTCAAAGTCTTTTTGAGGGAAGCTGTCAGTACCTAAACCGTCTTGGTTAGTTACCATTACCAGCTTAAACCCTGCTGCTTTGAGTTTTAACAGTACCGGTATAACGTTTGGCTCGAAGACCAGTTTTTCTAAACTGTCTAATTGCTTATCTACAGGCGGTTCTTCGACAAGAGTGCCGTCGCGGTCTATAAATAGTATGGCTTGCTGACTCATGCCCCGTCCTCATTTATAAAATCATTTATTAATTGCATTAATCGTAAATTTTGTTCTTCGCTACCAATGCTCACTCGTAGGCAGTTAGTAAGATTAAGCTGTTTAGACTGATCGCGTATCAGCATTCCTTTTGATACTAAGTACTGCATTAGCGCTGCAGACTTTGCATATCTAAATAGGATGAAGTTTGCCTTCCTGTCACCAACTAGATGAATGCCATCAATTTCTGACAGCGCAGTGGCAAGTATCTCTTTCTCGCGATTAATCGTGTCTACCTGCAGTTGTAAAAGCGTTAACGACTCTGTGGACAGTGCTTTTCCTGCAATTTGAGCAACCGGCTCAGGAATAGGGTAGGGCGCTATGACTTTCAGCAGTGCCTGAATAACAGGCTCTTGGGCTAAGGTAAATCCACAGCGAAGCCCTGCTAACGCAAAAGCCTTCGACAATGTGCGCAGTATAACAAGATTAGGGTAGGCCTTTAGGTCATTTGCCCAGGTGTTGTCGGCATCAAACTCGATATAGGCTTCGTCTACTACCACTAAAGCTTTATCTGCAAAGTGAGTTAACACTTGTTTAATGTCATCTCGAGCAACCTGGGTGCCGGTTGGGTTGTTAGGCGCACAAATAAACACAACATTGACGTCGTCGGTAGCGCAAACGCCATCCACGTTTAAGCTAAAGTCTTCGTTAAGCGGTACTTTTTTCACACCCACATTGCAGGTTTCAGCGCTTATTGCGTACATACCATAGGTAGGGGGACAAATAAGAATATTGTCTTTACCTGGCGTACAAAAAGTTCGAATGAGTAGCTCAATACCTTCATCGGCGCCGCGCGTAACAATAAGGTTGCTACTCTCGACACCCGCGTAAGCGGCATAACCATTCACTACCTTGCCTGGCTGGCATGAAGGGTAGCGATTAAAGTTGCTGCTATCTACAGCATAATCGTTAGCATAGGGCGACTCATTTGCGTTCAACCAATCTTGCCCGCCAGAAAACAAACGTCGGGCAGACTCGTACGGCTTCAGGGGCACTAAATTTTCATTAATCAGCGTATCTACTAAACGGGACATTAGGCGTTGCTCCCATTATTGACATCAACGTCATTGGAAGTGTCGTTCATACCAAGCTTGTTCATACGAAGCGCCACAGCCTGCTCGTGGGCATCTAACCCTTCTGCGCTAGCGAGAGTCATGATTGCTGGCCCAAGATTGCGCATACCGTCGGCTGATAACTCTTGAATCGTGTAGCGGCGCATAAAATCTAACAAGCCTAAACTTGAGTAGTTTTTCGCATAGCCATAAGTAGGCAAAACATGATTAGTGCCTGAGGCGTAATCCCCTGCTGATTCCGGCGACCACGGGCCCAGAAAAATAGAGCCTGCGTACTTTATTTTTGGCAAATAGCTTCGTGCATCTTCAATTTGAACAATCAAGTGTTCCGCCGCATAAGCATTGCTTGCTTCTATTGCTTCGTCTATGGAACTGGCCAAAATATAACGTGCGTTTTCCATGGCCGGTCTGGCTATTTCAGCGCGAGACAAAGTGGCAAGCTGTCGTTCAACAGCGGCTTTCGCTGCGTCGATCAATTCACTGCTATCACTGACTAAAATTGCCTGTGAGTCTGGACCGTGTTCGGCCTGAGAGAGTAAGTCGGCGGCAACAAATTCAGCATCAGCAAATTTATCTGCCAGTACCAAGACCTCAGAAGGGCCCGCCGGCATATCGATAGCTGCACCATCAGCACGTTGACTCACTTGCTGTTTAGCTTCGGTAACAAAGCTGTTTCCAGGGCCAAAAATCTTATCAACCTGTGGAATGCTTTGGGTGCCTAATGCCATTGCCGCGACGGCCTGAGCGCCTCCGCATAAAAATATGTTGTCAATGCCGCACTTACGAGCAGCATAGGCAATTTCAGGTGCAATGCGCTGCTGTTTATTGGGCGGAGTACATAAGAGCTTGCGCTCACACCCGGCCACAAGTGCTGGCACACCAAGCATCAATACAGTAGATGGCAAAGGTGCACTGCCGCCTGGAATATATAAACCAACGGCATCTAAAGCAGTGAAGCGAAGCTCACAGTGCACACCAGGTGTTGTTGTCAGTGAAATATCAGAAGGTATCTGCGCTTCGTGAAACTGCTTAATATTGTCAAAAGCAATATCAATAGCGTTGGCTACTTCCACACTTACCTTCGAGGCCAATTCATCAATGTCGCTTTGCGAAAGCACTAGCGACTGTAAATCAGGGCAATCAAATTTGCGGGTGTAATCTAAAACCGCACTGTCGCCTTTGGCCTCAACGCTAGCGATAATCTCGCTAACGGTTAGTTTAAGTTGCTGGCTATTGGCCATAGCCGGGCGCGAGAGCGCCTGTTTTTTCTCATCATTAGAAAGAGATGACCAAGTAATCATAATAGTCTGCCTTTAGCCCATCATTTTTTCGATTGGCATTACAAGAATAGAGCTACAACCAAGGGCTTTTAATTTTTCCATGGTTTCCCAGAATAAGGTTTCTGTTGATACTACATGGATAGCCACTTGCTCTTCATTGCCTGCAAGAGGAAGTACAGTTGGGTTTTCAGCGCCTGGCAACAAGCTCTTCACTTGTTCTAAATACGCTTTTGGTGCGTGAAGCATGATGTACTTACTTTCTTTTGCTAACAGAACACCATCTACGCGAGGCATCATACGATTGATCAATGCTTGTTTCTCATCGCTCATATCGCCGCCAACGCGCTTAATCAATACCGCTTTAGAGCGGAAGATTTCTTCTTTTTCAACTAATCCATTGGCTTCTAACGTGGCGCCAGTAGACACCAGGTCACAAATAGCGTCTGCAACGCCAGCGCGAGGCGCAACTTCTACAGAACCCGTAAGCATGACGGCTTTTGCGTTAATACCTTGTTCTTCGAAATAACGTTCAAGAAGGTAAGGGTAGGTTGTTGCCACTTCTTTGCCATCAAGAGATTGAACACCATCGTAATCCATCTCATTAGGTACCGCGATGGATAAGCGACAGCCACCATAGTCTAGACGACGAAGAGTTTCGTATTCAAAAGGCTTTCCTGCAGCTTTTCGCTCAAGAGACTTTTCTTCTAACTCGTTCTCGCCAATAAAGCCTAAGTCAACCACACCGTCCATGACTAAGCCCGGAATGTCGTCATCACGCACGCGCAATAAATCAATAGGTTCGTTCGTAGAATGCGCAATCAGCAGACGATCACGAATATTGAGTTTTATGCCGATTGCCTTTAATAGTGCAATGCTGTCATCGCTCAAGCGGCCTGATTTCTGTACGGCAATTCGAAGTCTTTTGCTGTTACTCATTAAAACGTTCCTTACACATGTTGTGTTTACTTGTGATTGCGCAAAACATAAAAAACCCCCGGAAGTTTCCTTCCGAGGGCCGAGAATTTTTTATCTGCGCCATTGGAAGGAGACATAGACCTTCCAGCACGAACCTGAAAGGTTATGCTATGTGGTGATGGTGGTGTTTTGCAGCGCAATTGATCATTTTGAAAAAATATGTCCTGAAATTTAACGAGCGAAACATTAGCGGTTTGAGGCAAAATTTGCAAGGCTAAAGTGAACTCTTTGGCTGCAATACGTACAAATTAATAGGCATATAGTAAAACTTTTTGATCTGAGCGAAAGTAAACCTTTTTAAGCTGTGCTTAAATGGTTTTTATGTTTACACAGATATGCCTTTATTCGGCGAGGCTTTTAATAGTAGAAGATTCTATTAGTTACAGAGTTTATCGTTTTATTGGGTTAAGGTTTAAATAGGCGAAGACACAGCGGAGATACAATTATTATGAGTAACGACTTATTGTTTCCTATTTTACCGCGCAATACGAAGATTGTGATTGAAGAAGACAAACGTGTAAAAAAGGTGGAAAAATCAAAAAAATCTGAGCACCTCTCTGAAGAGGATAGCGACCAGTTCGATGAAGTAAATCGCGCCGATGCGTTAGAGTACGCAACCAAGCACAGACACGAGACTAATAAGAAAGACGGCGACGATAATAACGAAGGGGGGTTAAGGCATATCGACGTAGACGTTTGATAGTCGGCAAACCCATTATCTGTTTGCCGCACATCAAACGTTCTAATTTCACTGATTAGTTAAGTGTTTTATCTACCCAAAACTTTGTACCTTTAACGGTAGCTTGCAGCGCCAATCCGCTTTCAGTCATGGTATACACAGTGACATCACCTAAATAACCTTCACCCTCAGCAGATGCGCCTTTGTTTCCAGCCTTAGCCGCTGCGTCGGCATTTGTACCTAATGTCCAGCCATTTTCAATAAAGTACGACATGGCTTTTTGCGAGTGGAAAACCATGACAATGCGATAGTCTTTAGCGCCTAAACCAAAGCCCACGCCTCCTTCAGCCATATTCATATAGGTTTTATTACCCGTTGCATTGTTGTTAACCACGCCGTAGCCAGTTCCTGCGGCAAAAAAGATAACGTTCACATTAGCGTTGGTAAAAACCGCATATCCCGCTGCATTTTGTAACTGTGAGCGCGTGTCGGGCTTTTCGCTGTAAAGACGGGTTAATGCATTTTGCTGCATGTCCAAAATAGCCTGTCTTTTTTCAGCAACACTTCCGTCTCCCATTGAGGCACAAGCGCCAAGCATAAAAATCGCGGCGAAAATCCATGCGTAAGAAGCTAACCATTTGAATTTCATATTTTTCTCCATAACATATTCGTCTTGTTTATTACTAGGTGAAAACGGGAAATGTCTTCAACTTATTGGTGAACAGCACTATTAAAATCATTTTTCATTTATCTATACGTGCTCTATGCATTTACTCTGCCAGCTAATAGCTTGTCGAAATTTATGTGCACTGTGTTTTTGAGTTCAACGAATAGAATTAGTTGCACTATTTGAGAATAAACGCTGCCAGTTGAGAATAAACGCTGTCAGAGTGTCACGGCTGAAGTCGTTAAAAAGCAGGTGGTGTCGCTTTATAGAAGGTAAATACGATAGAAGGTAAAAAATGAGAGCTGGGCTGCAGAGAAACTGCATAAGTGGCGCGCAGTAAAAGTGTCGTGGTGTTGGTTTAATGTAAAAGGATGAAATAAGTGTAAAAGGATGAAATAAGCTGAGCGCAAATCGTTGGGTTTAATAAACCGTGATGTTGACGAAATGCCTCAGCTTAGTTTTTACGGTAACGCTTACGTAAAAGCTAACGTTAAAATTAGCGTTAAAATTACCGTTCTAGCGAATTAAAAGCTAAATGTGCGAGAAATAGAAAATACGACGCGTTCGTCAGCAGTGTCATAATCCAGATTCGTATTTTCAGCCGCCACTTCTATGGCAAAATTTTGATAACTCGTTTGATATGCAAGGCGATAGTGGTAATACGACGTTCCATCATCTTGCCATAACCACTTATCACCATCTAATGAGTTAGACACATCGAAACTAGCCCGCAGGTTATGGTTCGGTGCAAGCTCAAAGGTATGTGCCACCATTGCAATAGCATGTCCGCCACCGGTACCAAAATAGTCCCAGCTATACCAAAAGTTAAGCTCTGAGTTACCGTAGTCGTTGACCATACCAAATTTGGTATATACCTCAGGGTAGTTACCGGCACTGGAGTTATCACCCCCGTGATAGGAGTAGTACGCGATGCCGTAGTCTATGCTAACAGCATCGGTCAGCGTGAGATATCGCCCTACATAAAAATCCCATTCCACGTTAGTGTCGCCACCAAAATCTACATTAGATGCCCATGTTCCTGCATAAGTGCCGTTGGCAAAGGCTTTGTCTACACCTCCCTGAATGGCTGGGTCGTTTTGTGTCTGGCTAACGCCATTAAAAGTATAATCAGACACGCCAGATATATTGGCACTCCAATTTGCAAATGAAGGCGTGGCGAAAAGCGCTGCTAGTGCAGCAAAAAATGATACTACTGTTTTCATATTATTAGTTTACGTTCTCTATTTTTGTGAAATCGATTTTGTTTTCTTTAGGTGATGTTGTGATTGTGGTCACCGACTTGAACCGCTTGCTCATAATGAACGCGAAGCAACCAAAGAAAAGGGCTATAACCAGTGCGCCTACCCATTGAATTTGCAAAAAGTTGAGCTTAAACAACAGGGTAAGTAGAGACAAAGCCAGCACATTCAGCGCGATATAATTTGTCTTACCCAAACGCGCCACCGTAATGTTGAGGTTGTCGGTATAAAGCCGTATGAGTGAGTCAAGCGAGTTGATAACAAATACAACACCCACAAACACCATGGCCATATTAACTAAGCCGTCAGTTGGAATGCCCGCACTGTGATAGTGATAAAGCACGGCGAACCAAGCACCAATTGGAATGGATGGAAATACCAGCATTGCCAATAGCACCTGATAGGTACGAAGCCCACCCACAAAGCGCGAAGTGAACTGGCCAATCATTATGCTCCAGGCAAACCACCAAAATAGATAGAACTCGTGATATTCATTAATTGGCAAAACAAAGTGATGCAAATTCGCAAAGTATCCGCCAATTAAACCCATGTTGGTCATGTACTGAGTTAATTCGCCTTCACCGAAGATAAATTCGCTTGCCCACATTCCTACAATAAGTGCAATAAATACCCACGTGGTGGTTATGCTTAAGATGCGAACGTATTTAATGTTGGTGCTTGAATAAACAGCAAAGGCAATTGAAGCAAAAACAATAAGATAGAACTCTGGCACCAGTGACTCACCGTCACCTAGCATGGGTAAATACCATGGCAAATTCGACAGTAGTAGGAACGCAGTAAATGCGCAGGTGCCAATAATCACCACGTTATTTATAAATTTAACCACAGGAATTTCGAAGAATTTGACCTTCGGCTCTACTACGCAGAAATAAAAACAAGTTAAAAAGTAAAACGCCCAAATGAAGAAACCCCAAAATCCAAATTCAATGGCGAGTGGATTGGTGAATGCATATTCAGGACTTGCGCTTATGTCAGCATAGCCAGCGAACTCGGTAAGCGGAAACATGATCAGTCCCACATCGAGCCCAGAGGTAAAAAGAATGGCAATAAAGGTAAAAGTTTTGACCGGAGTTACTCCCACTACCTTCATATTGCCCCATTTAAAGACAATATAGGCCACTGAAAGTAAGGTGAATAGAATGCCTGCACTAAGCCATGCCGTCATTGTCACCCTCCCAATACTGATAAAAATGTAACATCTGTTTTCCTTTTTTTAGTTATTAAGGGCTCACATCAAATACGCACTAACCGTGCACGTTTAACCTTGTGAGCGCGTTGCGATAAAATATCCGCAAGCGGTTATAAATAGAGATTCAACACACCCTATTAGCGCTGGGCATGCTGCCAGTTCGAATTTATGTGAACCTGTGCGTTGCTGCGAGGTAGCGGTTCTTTGCCTAAAATTATGTCGGCGGCTTTCTCTGCCACCATAATGGTAGGGGCGTTAAGGTTACCGTTTGGAATAGTCGGAAATATGGAAGAGTCAACAACTCGAAGGCCACTTATGCCATGTACTTCTGTGTTTGAATTAACGACTGCCATATCGTCCTCACCCATTTTGCAAGAACAGGATGGGTGATAGGCGCTTTCGACTGCTTGTCGTACAAACGCATCAATTTGCTCGTCTGTTTGAACATGTTCCCCAGGCTGAATTTCTCCATCGCTAAATGCCTCAAAAGCAGGCTGCGAGATAATCTCTCGGGTTAGCCTTACGCAAGCGCGGAACCCCTCTATATCATCTTGATGCTCTAAATAATTAAAGCGAATTTTTGGAGCAACGGTAGGGTCGCTTGACACTACCGACACACTGCCACGGCTTTTCGGTTTGTTGTGACCAACATGAACCTGAAACCCGTCGCCATCAAAGGCTGATTTGCCGTCATATCGTATTGCTGCTGGCAAGAAGTGATACTGAATGTCTGGCCATTCGACGCCTGCTTTAGAACGGATAAATGCACATGATTCAAAATGGTTTGTAGCGCCAAGTCCTGAGCGATTCACTAACCACTGAGCGCCAATCATGCCTTTAGATATAACATCTAGCTTGCGATTAAGAGTAATAGGCTTTTTGCACTTGTACTGAAAGTAAAACTCAAGATGATCTTGTAAATTCTTTCCTACACCAGGTAAATGATGAAGCGTATCAATGCCTGCGTTACTCAACACCTCAGTATCACCAATGCCTGATAGCTGTAAAATATGCGGTGAACCAATTGAACCCGCGCTTAAAATAACCTCTTCAGCGCACGATGCTATTTGGGTTTCGCCTTTCACACGGTACTCAACACCTTTTGCAACTTTGTTATCTAGTATTACCTTAGTCACAAGGGCGCCGGTGACTATGGTTAGATTGGTGCGAAATTTAATCGGGTCGAGATATTCGCGGCTTGTTGAGCTTCTCACTCCGCCTTTTACCGTCATATGCATTGGGCCGAAGCCCTCTTGCTGCTGGCCATTGTAGTCGCTGGTGATATCGTACCCAGCTTGCTCTCCAGCTTTAACGAACGCGCCGTAAAGCGGGTTCTTCATTTCATTACCGTTATTTACGCCAATGTTGCCAGTGTCGCCACGATATGTGTCCGTGCCTTTGTACCAGGTTTCCGCTTTTTGAAAGTAGGGTAGGCACGACTGATAATCCCAATCTTTAGCGCCGTGTTGTTCCCATTCATCAAAGTCTTTTGCGTGGCCACGCACATACACCATGCCGTTAATGGATGACGAACCACCCAACACCTTGCCGCGAGGGCAGTGCATTTCGCGATTGTCTAAATAAGGCTCTTGTTCTGTTTGAAACTGCCACGCGTACTTTTCAGTATTCATGGGAATTGAGAGCGCCGTGGGCATTTTTATAAAGATGCTTTTGTCAGAACCGCCAGTTTCTAAAAGCAAAACCTTGTTCGTGGGGTTTGCAGATAGTCTGTTAGCCAGCACGCAACCGGCCGAGCCCGCACCAACAATAATATAATCATACATAGTCATAGCTGCTCCTAAAACGGGCTTTCAATGTCAGTCATACCCACATAGACAGACTTGGTCTGCGTGTAGCTATTAAGTGTTTCAACGCCGTTTTCACGACCTACACCCGACTGTTTATAACCACCTACTGGCATCTCAGCGGGTGAATTTCCGTAGCTATTAATCCAACATATTCCGGCTTTTAGCTGGTGGATAACACGGTGAGCCCGCTGAATGTTTTGGCTAAACACACCTGCGGCAAGGCCTAAAACGGTATCGTTTGCACGAGATATAACCTCTTGCTCATCGTCAAATACAAGTACACTCATCACTGGCCCAAAAATCTCTTCTTTCACGATAGTCATATCGTCCGTACAGTCTGTAAATACTGTGGGCGCGACAAAAAAGCCATTGGGTGCAGATTCAGGAGATAAGGTGTGGCCGCCAGTTAATAGGGTCGCACCTTCTTGTTTACCTTTTTCGATGTAACTTAGCACCAGGTTACGATGATTTTCTGAAATTAACGCACCTAAGTTCACCTCTGGGTCGAGAGGATCACCGGCAATGATGTTGCTGTTGGTACGTGAAATAAGTTCATCAACAAACGATTGATACACCGAGCGGTGCACAAAAACACGGGTGCAGTTAGTGCATACTTCGCCTTGGGTATAAAAGTTACCAAGCATAGCTGCACTCACCGCTTGGCTTACATTGGCATCGTCAAACACAATAAGGGGTGATTTGCCGCCAAGTTCCATCGTGACGTCTTTAAGGTTAGAGGCGGCGCTTTGCATTACTTTTTTGCCCGTGCCCACCTCGCCGGTAAACGACACCTTCTCAATATCAGGGTTGGTTGTCAGCCACTGCCCAACTTCTGCAGCGCCCTGTACAACATTGAAGACACCATCGGGTACGCCGGCTTCCGTAAATATTTCGGCTAACTTTATAGCACCAAGAGGCGTTTCTTCTGATGGTTTGAAAATACATGCGTTGCCAGCAGCTAGAGCAGGGCCAGACTTCCAGCATGCAATTTGAAGAGGGTAGTTCCACGCACCGATCCCCGCGCAAATACCAAGTGCCTCTTTACGGGTGTAGAAAAAATCGCTGCCTACCTGTTGTTGCGTGCCTAACTGAGTTGGAGCAAGGCCTGCAAAGTACTCGATTACATCGGCACCTGTTTCAACATCAACGCAATTTGCCTCTTGAATAGGTTTTCCGGTATCAAGCACTTCTACTGTTGCTAATTCATCGTTTCGTTCACGCAATAACGACACGGCTTTGTTTAAAATACGGGTGCGCTCGATAGGGGTCATAGTCGACCATTTCTCAAACCCGACTTTTGCGCTTTCAATAGCCTGCTTCTGCACATACTCATCAGCAACTTCAACGTGGTATATCACCTTGCCTGTTGCTGGATTAGTAACAGAAAACGTTTCTCTGCTTTTATTCGCGAGAGCTTTACCGTGAATGTAATTCTGATAAGTAGGTAATGACATTGATAAGTTCCTAAAGTTGCTGGTTAACCATTGTAAACAGTCGCTGACAGACAGTGCTTCAATTGCAAAAAACTACTGCATAACACTACGGGGCACTTCTTACCTAAGCGTATGAAAGCCCGTCGATTTACTATTTTTAGCAGTTATTAAAACTCGCGCTTAACAAAGTGTTTTATTTTGATTGACCATTCAATAAAAAATAAATTGTATAGTGTTCTAACTATTGATTCAAGTTGGTGTACTGGTTTTTGTCGGTAAGATCTTTGATTCTCTAATACTTTATAATGTTTAGGTGTATGTATTTGATAGTTTTTATTGTGATTTGGTTAGTGCGTGAACTTTATTTATATAGACTGGAATGCACACAAAATACTTAGTGCTAACAGTATTTTTTAATGTTGAATTTACCTTCGCGCCTCCTTCGCACTTTGCACCTTTAAAATAGTAGGCTCAACTACCCAAATAGTAAGCGCGCGGTGCGCCTTTTAATCGTGGTAACATATTAGTAGGTAACCTATTTACAGTTAGTTTATTGGTAATAGCTCAACTGCAGCAGCGCAGTTCAGCTCATTACAGGTAGTCATTGGATAAATATTTGGAGTTCTAGCATGCCCAAAGTGGGAATGGAGCCGGTTCGCAAAAAGCAATTAATTGAAGCGACATTAGAAGTGATGACAGAGGTTGGCTATCACGGGACAACGATTAGCTTAATTAGCAAAAAAGCGGGATTGTCATCGGGGATCGTGAGCCATTACTTTGGAGACAAGCAGGGACTTATAGAAGCAACGATGCGGCATCTATTGGAAGCGTTGAAAATAACCACCCATATTGCCGACCCGCTAGAGCGAATTGACTTTATTATTGAAAATAACTTTTCGCAAACACAGGGCGCAAGTTCGGCAACAAATACGTGGTTTAACTTTTGGGCGCTGTCTTTGCACAATAAAGGGTTGCACAGGTTACAGTGCATTAACCACCGACGCCTTGAAAGTAATTTAGCGTACAGTTATCGACAGCTTTTACCGCCCCGTGAAGCAAAAAACGCAGCAGCATCAACCGCTGCGCTTATCGATGGCTATTGGCTGCGTTATTCCATGGGAAGCGTTGGCAACGGCAACTTCGAAGAGCCGGTAGTGAGAATTAAGCAATACGTAAGAGACACTATTAATCTCTTTGCTGACTGAGGCCTAATCGGCATTCCATGGCAATAAAAAAAACCTTAACGGTTCTTTATAATTCAATTTCCAGTTCTAATGCGCCTGGATGATCGGTCTGGCCTACCATTTCTTCGTAGGGTGTATTTTGTCTTAGCCACACATGCTCAAAAGATTGTGTGTCGAAATGCTCCCTTATTTCATTCAAACAATGAAATGTCTTTGGTTGCGAACTTTTGTCTCGTACGAGTGCTCGGGATGCTCCGACACCGGTAGACGCAAGATAATTACCGCCCTCTAATGATTCAATGTACAAGTTCATAGCTGAATTTCTCCTTAACGTTACTTAATGTTTAGTCGAAATATTTGAAAAGTGATCATTAATTATGATTCATTTATATAAACCGACACGCCGCCGTGGCTAAATTTGGCAGTAGTTACCACCACTTATTACTGCATCGCAGCAGGCCTGCCGATGTCAGGTGTGTAGAGAGTTGGTCTTTATCTGATTCGTTTAAAAAACTGCCAACCTCACATTCGCATACGTCGTCTTTCAAAATAACTCGGGGTAACCGGCCAAAACGGGTGTCCTCAATAAAATAGAGATACGAGGAGGTTTTGTTCAACACCCAGCGATTGCCTTGGGAGGTGGTAATTTCGATAGCGGCTGCAGCAATGGTGATATCTTCCCATCGATAGGTTGCGCGAGAGGTAATATACATAACACAAATAAGCGCAAATACTTCTGCGCCAGCAAAAGGAAGAATTACCCATGCACCCGCTACAGCCCAAGCGGTTGCTATTGAGCTAATAAATAGCGCAAAGGCTAGCATAAGAAACTTTGTCTGCTTCCACGTGGCAGACCTATTCGGCGTTATATGAATAACGGTGTCGTTATTTTCTTTTGATACTACTATCATGTCGCTGCGTTAACGATACGGCCGTGAAAACAAACATGAAGCCTTATACGTATCGATTTAAGCATTTAGATTGAAATTTGTTCAGTTGCAGGTAGCCGCTCGCACACTCAGTTAACTCGTTGTAGGAAAAAGAGACTTGTCATATTCCCTATCATTGCCACTGTTTTCTCGCAAAAGAGCATGGCTTTTTGCCTTTATTGCAGTATGGGCTTTTGTTATTTTTTCACAAAATAATGTGGGGACTTTGCTGCAAGAATATGGCTTCTTTACCTTTGTCGGCGTAGTAGGGGCGGTATTTGCCAATGCCACAGGCGCAGGCGGCGGCGTGGTATTTGTCCCCTTTTTTGCGTATCTCTCCTTTACCCCTGACAGTATTGTAGCCACAAGCTTTGCTATTCAGTGTTGTGGTATGACGGCAGGAGCAATTACCTGGACTCGCTTTTTCTGCGCTCAACGCCAAACAGATCAGCGCAAAACAGACAGTCAATGGGGCGCACTGCCAAGTGCTCTTTTATTAACTGTCATACCTTCTCTTTGTGGTGTCCTCTTTTCGCAATACACCACGCATGGCTCAGTGCTTCTACTCAACGTATTAGGTGGGCCTGAAAATCTACATACGGTATTCGGCGTGTTCTCCGTTATATTGGCCATTGCAATTATAGCGTCAATTCCGCTAATGAAGCGCCAGGTTTTCAGCAACGCGTTAGCTGGAAACGATATTGTGTGTCTTCCCACCATCGCCTTTTTGGGCGGGTGCATTACTGCTTGGCTATCTATTGGTGTGGGCGAACTCGTCGCTGTCTACCTCATTATCCGCGGCTTCAACGTCACCATGTCTATAGCGGTTGCGGTTATTTTATCAGCATTTACAGTGTGGTCAGCACTTCCCTTTCATGTACTTGTCAGCCATGCCATAGTATATGACGTTGTCATATTTGCTGGCGCAGGTGCTATTTTGGGCGGTGTTATGGCTAAATACCTTGTGCTGGCTTTTTCTACGCAATCACTAAAGCTATTTTTTGGGTTATGGGTATTTTTACTAGGCGTAACCAGCCTACCTATTTTTTAGCGTTTTTTTATGTGTCGCTTTATGTTCAGTACAAGATAAGCGACTGATCCTCAAAGGGAGTTAGTCTATGGAATTTGACGTAACACCTCGTCCTCTATATCGGGTATCGCAACCCAAGTGGTCTTCCCACGCGGTTATTTATCAAGTAAACACCCGGCAGTTCAGTACCCAGGGAACCTTTGATGGGGTGACTGAAAGCCTTGAGCATATTAAGAGCCTAGGCGCAGATATTATATGGTTAATGCCAATTCATCCTATTGGTAAAAAAAACAGAAAAGGGCAGCTCGGTAGCCCCTACGCGGTCAGTGATTATCTTGATGTGAATCCAGAGTTCGGCAATAAAGAAAGCTTTAAACAGCTTGTATCTCAAGCCCATAAGCTCAACCTTAAAGTCATTCTAGACTGGGTACCTAATCACAGTGCATGGGACAACGCCCTTGTCGACTCTCATCCTCATTGGTATGCAAAAGATCACAAAGGCGACTTTCGTCCATCGCCCTGGTGGGACTGGTCTGACATTATCGAGTTTGATTATTCCCAGTCTGGCCTGAGGGAGTACATGATTTCTGCAATGCGCTATTGGGTGGAAGCGTTTGATATCGATGGATTTCGTTGTGATGTTGCAGGCTATATCCCCAACGATTTTTGGGAGCAAGCTCGTCACGCTCTCGACGCCATTAAGCCTGTATTTTTGCTTGCTGAGTGGGAGAACAGAGATTTACACGAGAACGCTTTCAATATGACCTATGCGTGGAGTTGGAATGAAACTCTTCACGAATTAGCCAAGGGTCGCTGCAGCGTAGACAGACTCAGAAAATACTACTCATGGAATGAGAGAGCATGGCCGCATAACGCCTATCGGATGACGTTTGTGAGCAATCATGATAAAAACGCATGGGACGGCACGCAGCGTGAGCAATTTGGTGACGCACTCGAGGCGTGTATTGCGCTTTCAGTTATAGGCGAGGGGATGCCTCTTATTCACAACGGACAAGAAGCTGGAGAGACCAAACGTCTGGCTTTTTTTGAACGAGATCCCATTGAGTGGCAAGAACATCCTATCGGCGAACTGTACCGAGCACTCATCGCCCTTAAAAAATCGAAGCCATTTTTAGGCAATGGTGAGTTTGGAGCACGCATGATCCAAGTGCCTAACTCATCAATGGCTCAGGTATTCAGTTTTGTAAGACGAGAAGAGCGCGAGGACGACAAAGTCTTTGTGGTGATTAACTTTTCTGATGTGCCCGCAGCGGTGACATTTGAAGAATCGTTGCATCTAGGTACGCTACAGCATTGGAAGCGCAATCAGAAAACGACGTTTTCATCCGATACCACGCTCACGTTAAACCCCTGGGGCTTTGAAATCTGGCACACTTGAATTCTGGCACAAATAACAGGGTACTTCTTTATGTTTACATGTGTTGTTCGATAGGTTTTCAACGCTGTTTTTGGCATAATGCGCGCCTAACAATGCAATGTATTTGAAACGTCCCAAAAATGCCCACTATAAAAAATGTATTTTCATCTGATGGCCTGCTTGCAAAAACCATAAAAGGGTTTGTGCCAAGAGAGGCGCAAACCGACATGGCTAACGCGGTAAAGCAAGCTATTGATACAACGGGCAGTTTGGTGGTAGAAGCCGGTACCGGAACGGGCAAAACCTTTGCTTATCTTGCGCCGGTGTTAATCAGCAGTGGTAAAGCCATTATTTCCACCGGAACAAAAAACCTGCAAGAGCAGCTTTTTCATCGCGACCTACCGCTGGTAAAAAAAGCGTTGAGCAGCAAGCGCAAAACAGCATTACTAAAAGGGCGGTCGAACTATTTGTGTTTGCACCGACTGTCTCAGCATGGCGGTAACTCCACCTTAGTTGAAAAAGAGGTGTTAGGTCAGCTATCTGAAGTGAAGCGCTGGTCGAGCACTACCAAAAGCGGAGATATGGGAGAGCTTAAAACCCTCCCAGAAGATGCGCGAGTACTACCCATGGTGACCTCTACCGTAGACAACTGTCTAGGCCGAGAGTGTCCAGACTACGAAGACTGTTACCTTGTGAAAGCCCGCCGCAAAGCCCTCGATGCCGATATTATCGTGGTTAATCATCACCTGTTCTTCGCCGATATGGCGTTGAAAGACACGGGGTTTGGCGAGCTTATTCCCGAAGCCGATGCCATTATTTTTGATGAGGCCCACCAAATCCCCGATATTGCCAGCGACTACTTTGGTGAGTCGTTGTCTACGCGCCAAATTCAAGATATTGCCAAAGACATTACCTTACTGTTTAGAACGGTACTCAAAGATGCAGGGCAGCTAGATAAAGCCGCTGATAAATGTCGCATGATAGCATCTGATTTACGTCTGCTTTTTCCTCATGATCCTGAGCGGGGAAATTGGGCACTCGCACTCGATCGCGACGAAGTTCGCCTGCAGGTGGGTAAGCTTGCCGAAGCGCTAGGCGTTCTTTATGAAGTGTGCAAGCTGCATTTAGGCCGCGATAAAGATTTAGACAATATGTACGAGCGCATTGTTGCATCGAGAGAGCAGCTTGACGCGTTAAGCGATAACAAACAGCAAAATGTTAGTTTGTGGTACGAAACTACCCCGCGGCACATTGTTATGCATTTAACACCGCTGTCTATCGCCGCAAAATTTAGACGCTTTGTTGAGTCACCGCCGCGAGGCTGGGTGTTTACGTCGGCCACGTTGATGGTCAATGGTGGTTTCGAGCACTTTCAGCGTCGAATGGGATTAGAAGATTCAGAAACCCTTGGCTTAGACAGCCCTTTTAACTACCCAGAACAGGCCATGCTGTGTGTACCGCGCTACTTGCCTGAGCCAAACAGCTATTCAATGCGTGAAACCTTGCTGCACACCGCTAAGCGTTTAATTAAAGCCAGTCGCGGGCGTTGTTTTTTGTTGTTCACCAGTCACGCGATGCTAAGAGAAATAGCAAAGAAATTAGAAGATGAAATAGATAATCCGCTGCTTGTCCAGGGAACCACCACAAAACAAGCATTGTTGGATGCGTATTTAGCCGATGAGAAAGCCGTACTCATGGGCACAGGTGCATTTTGGGAAGGCGTAGACGTGCGTGGTAACGACCTCGTCTGCGTGATGATAGATAAGCTTCCGTTTGCTTCACCGGATGATCCTTTGCTTCAAGCTCGAATGGAAGATGTGAAAAAACGCGGTGCAAACCCCTTTGGCATTATTCAAATTCCACAAGCGGTTATCACCTTAAAGCAGGGGGCGGGACGCCTCATTCGCGACCCTACCGATAAAGGGGTGTTGGTCATTTGTGATAATCGCTTAGTGACTAAACCTTATGCAAAAACGTTTATAGGCAGCTTGCCCGACATGAAACGCACGCGAAGCCTAGATGATGTAGAGGCATTTCTTGCCGGCATCGATGATGAAGAATGATAGAGAGTTGTAATGAATATTTTAGCTATTGATACAGCAACAGAAGCGTGTTCAGTCGCCTTAGAAGTCGATAATACGCTTTATAGCCATTTTGAAGTATGCCCCCAGCAGCACAGTCAGCGTCTGTTACCTATGATTGATGCAATACTAAAGGAAGCCGGTGTTGAATTAGCTTCACTTGATTTATTGGCGTTTGGTCGCGGTCCCGGTAGTTTTACGGGAGTGAGAATTGCAACCGGCATGATTCAGGGCCTAGCGCTTGGCACGGGCTTACCTGTAGCAGGCGTAAGTACGCTAAAGGCAATGGCAGTTGAAGCTGCACAAAAGAGCACCGGACAATTCGTTGCCGTTGCGTCAGACGCACGTATGGGTGAAGTCTATTTCTGTGTATACAAACAGTCGGATAATGGGTTAGAAACAGTCGTTCCTGAACAAGTGTGTCCGCCCACAGAAGCAGTCAATTACCTCAGTGAATTGGGCGAGGCGCTCAACAATAATGTGATTGTTGCTGGCACTGGCTGGGCGGCCTATGAGGAGCTTCAGCAGTGGTTGAATACGCAGGGCGATGGAGAAACAGCCGTAAGCAAAGCAGCAAACACAGAAAAAAAACCAGCCGTTACATTACCGAACGCGGCATTCATGCTTGAAGACGCCAAAGAAGCTGCCCGTGCAAACACAACTACAAGCGCTGCAGAAGTGAAACCGGTTTACTTAAGAGATAAGGTGACGTGGAAAAAGCTTCCTGGTCGGGAATAAGGATTATCTTATACTAGGAACGAAAATTGCAGTTGCTAGAGCGTTATGAATATTAATACTAATTTTGGCATATCATCTTCTGACGCCGCTCAAGGCCGGGTCTCGAAAATTTCGAAAGACCCTCAGAAGGAGAACAAAGGGCAAAGTGAATCGTCTCAAATTAAGGCGGTCGTTGTTGCGCCTGACGAACAGGGCACTAGCAATGCAAAGGCCTACCAAGATTTTATAAAAGAAGACAGCAACGCCTATTCTCAGCAGGCCATTGCATCGTACCAAAGTTTTGAAAAACAGCAGCAGCGAGAGTCGATACAAGACATGTTTGGTGTTGATATTTACGCGTAGAGAGAAACCCGGTGTTCTGGTAAATGCTTCCGAAGCAAATTGTTAGTATGTTCTAAATAACGTATTCCTTTACTACCTATTCCTTTGCCAACTAGCCCTCTACTACCTGCTTAGTCGCTCCCATTCCTTGTTTAGTATTGTTGCTGCTAATTCGGGGGGGGGAAGCTTACTAGCAGAAAATCTCACCAACAGTCTGGAATTATCCGGTGGTAAGACATTGAGTGTCAGGTGGCTGAAATTCCGAAGCTTTTGCAGAGTTTGTTTTAGAGTCTTTATCATTTTGTAACAGAACTCTAGTGGTTCTGTGAACGTATCAATGCTAACTTAGTCTTAGTTATGAGGCTCTCAAATGCTCGACGAAAAAAGCAAAGCGAAGGCCGTCTACACAATTTTCTACTTCAGTGGTAACGCCGGGGTTAATCGTCAAATGATGTACAAAGGAGCGCGCATATGTCTCGATATTTACTTTTATTGACCGTGTTCATGTTTGCAGGATGTGCCATGGTGCCAGATACCTTAGAGGTACCCGAAGGCACCGCATTAGTTTCGTATTCAAGTGCCGTTACATCAGGCGCCAGTGCTCAAGGGCAAAAGGCTCGCTGGGGCGGCATTGTGGTTGGTGTTGAGAATAAACCGAACAAAACCTTTATCGAACTCGCGCACTTCCCACTCAATCACTACGGCAAGCCCCGCAGTTCTGGCGAGACATCTGGGCGCTTTAAAGTGCAGATAGACGGCTTTGTCGATCCTATTGTGTTTGAAGAAGGCCGAACTGCAACTTTCTTGGGTACGCTTATCGCACCCACCACGGGGATGGTAGGTGAGCAGCCTTATATCTACCCTACTATAGCGGCCGATGATTATCATATGTGGCGAGATAGGGAAGTGTACGACGTAAACACATTCTTCTTTAATTACCATAGCGGGTGGTATTCACCCTTCTATGGTCTGCGCGGCCCATGGGGATGGGGCGGAGGTCCTTGGATGGGCGGACGCTTCATAGGTGGCCCTTGGATGTTCCCCCAAATGAATCGTATGCGGGTTATCCGTTACAGTAATGCGCCAAGACGCGCTAGAATAACCAATATGAATGGACCTAGCCCGGCAAAAAGAAGCTCTAGGTCAAGCGGTGGCCAAAAAGGGCCGGTGATAACTAACCCCAAAGTCCAGCAGTATTAGTAGCAATAGGCGGCAAGTTGATGCCGCCTTGTTTGTAAGTGAGTTTAAAAAGTGAATGCGGCAATAGTTTGCCGCCGATGGTGATGCGTTTATGATTGAGTTTGAAGCAATGGCAGGCCCCCTTAAACTAGCGGGTTTAGACAATCAAGGAAGTGGGCAAGTTGTCATTGGCCTTCACGGTTATCTCGATAACGCTGAAAGCTTACGAGTAGTAGCGCCTTATTTATCGTCCTGTCGCTATATCGCTATCGACCTTGCAGGGCATGGGCGTTCCTCTCATCGACCTGTGGGCACGCACTATAATCAAGCTGACTATTTACAAGACCTGCATGGGCTCATTGAGAGCGAGGGCTGGGACAATGTCATTCTTATAGGGCATTCTCTTGGTGGTATCCTGGTGACTATGTATGCCGCGTTATTCCCTGAGAAAGTAAAAGCGGTAGTGAGTATTGATGCCTGTGGGCCGCTTACCGAAAGCGAAGAAACGACACAGCAGCAAATGCGAAATGCGTTAATTAGCAGGCAGGGTAAATCAAGCAGCCACCGCCGCACGGTTAACCTTGATGATGCGGTGAAAGCGCGGTGCAAAATATCTGATATGACAGCTGATCATGCACGGCAAATACTCATACGAAACATGATTACAGAGGCAGATGGCAATACCTATTGGTGTAGCGACCCTAAGCTTCGGACAAAATCCACACTTAGACTTACAGAAAAACAAGCACAAACCTTAATGGAGTCGGTGACATGTCCTATACTCTTTATCGGCGCATCAAGGAGTTTTAAAAATTTACCTCATGTTTATGAGCAACGAGCACACTGGTTTGAATCTGCGCAATATGAACAATTTGTAGGCGGCCATCACATTCACATGGAAAATAGTGAGGATGTAGGGCGTCTTATTTGTCAATTTGTTGAGCAAATGTAAATTGCAGCGTTTATTTTTTTTTACACTTCCTATACTATTCGCAGGTTATCAGACCAGTTACATGGGCGCGGTTTCTCACGGGCTCAATTATTAGTAGAAGAATAAAGTAAAGGAGGTTTTGGTGGAAAAAACCTGGCTTAAACATTACGACCCTCGTGTATCCGCAGAAATCGATGCCGATCGCTACAACTCTGTCGTCGACATTTTTGAACAATCAGTAAAAAAGTTTAAAGATAAAGAAGCCTTTATTAACATGGGGCATTCAATGACGTTTGGTGAGCTTGATACGTTATCAGCTCAATATGCGGCTTATCTACAGGCAAGCGGACTAAAGCGCGGTGATGCCGTAGCGATAATGATGCCGAACCTTCTTCAATACCCCGTCGCCATGTTTGGTATTTTGCGCGCAGGTATGGTCGTTGTTAATGTTAACCCGTTGTACACGGCCAGAGAGCTAAAACATCAGCTTAACGACGCTAATGTAAAAGCCATTGTCATTGTCGAAAACTTTGCCTGTACGCTAGAGGCAGTTATTGGCGATACCCAAGTAAAAGAAGTGTTCCTTACTGCACTTGGCGACATGCTTCCAGCGCCAAAACGCTGGGTAGTGAACGCGGTAGTCAAATACGTGAAGAAAATGGTGCCGTCGTTTAATCTCTCGGCCACCACGTCATTTATGTCTGCAGTCAAAAAAGGGCAGTCTTTAGAATATAAGCGTCCAAATATAGAAAACTCAGACATAGCGTTTTTGCAATACACCGGCGGTACAACAGGTGTATCTAAAGGGGCAATGCTAACGCATAGAAATATGGTTGCCAATTTAGAGCAAGTATCAGGAATACTTGAAACCGTTATAGAAGAAGGTAAAGATTTTGTCGTCACGGCACTGCCGCTTTACCATATCTTCGCGTTGCTGGCGAACTGCTTGATGTTTGTGAAGTACGGCTGTCGCAACCTACTTATCACTAACCCACGGGACATGCCTGCATTTGTCAGTGAGTTAGGGAAATACCCCTTTACGATATTACCCGGTGTTAACACGCTTTTTAACGGCCTACTTAACACCCCCGGATTTGATGAATTAGATTTTTCTAATTTCAAGTTTGGACTCGGTGGCGGTATGGCGGTTCAGCGCCCAGTGGCTGAAAAGTGGGAAAAAGTAACGGGCACCGTACTTTTAGAAGGCTATGGCCTTACTGAATGCTCGCCAGTTGTTGCGGTAAATCCACCTCAGATAGAGGCGTATAAAGGGGCAATCGGAATGCCGGTTCCTTCTACCGACATCAAACTATTAGACGATGACGGCAATCCAGTAGGAAAAGGCGAACCAGGCGAGATGTGGGTAAAAGGCCCGCAAGTTATGAAGGGATATCTAAATCGCCCAGAAGCGACGGAAGATATCTTGAAAGATGGTTGGCTTGCCACAGGTGACATTGCCACGGTAGACGATGAAGGTTACTTCTATATTGTTGACCGCAAAAAGGATATGATCCTAGTTTCAGGCTTCAATGTGTTCCCTAATGAAATTGAAGAAGTCGCTGCTATGCACGAAAATATCGTCGAAGCGGCCGCGGTGGGTGTACCTCACGAAGTCAGTGGTGAGGTTGTTAAGTTATTCGTAGTACGTAACAACGACTCGTTAACTGAAAAAGACGTTATCGCTCACTGCCGTAGTGAACTAACAGGCTACAAAGTGCCTAAACAAGTTGTCTTTAAAGATGATTTGCCAAAAACCAATGTAGGTAAAATACTGCGTCGGGAGCTTAGAGACTAATTTCTTTAACTAGTTTTTAAAGCCGGCGTGAGCCGGCTTTTTTATTTAATGTGCGAAATAATGCAATATCAATTAATTACAACATACGAACAGCTAGACAACGTGTGCGCTTTGGCGCAACAGCAAGGTGCTGTGGCTCTTGATACAGAGTTTGTTCGAACGCGAACACTTACGCCTCACCTTGGGTTAATACAGCTCTACGATGGGCACCAACTCGTTCTTATCGACCCTATCGCCATAGACAATATGCAGCCATTCATCGATTTACTGGAAAACAAATCGCTTGTGAAGGTATTGCACTCCTGTTCTGAAGACTTAGAAACGTTTCTCGTTGCTTTCAATACGATTCCGGAGCCTGTTTTCGACACCCAGTTTGCGGCCAGTCTATTAGATATGGGGCCAAGTTTAGGGTATGCCCGTCTTGTAGAGATGATTTGCAACGTGAGCCTTGATAAAGGTGAATCTCGAACCGATTGGATTGCCCGTCCACTGCGTGAGTCGCAGCTAAGTTACGCTGCTAACGACGTGCTGTATCTGCTGCCTTGCTATGAAGATTTGGTGGTCAAGATAAAAGACGCAGGAAAAGAGAACTGGGTTTATCAAGAAATTGCGTTGCTAGCTGCGAAAAAGCGGGCGCAAGTGCCAGCAGATTTTGCCTACCTCACTATTAAAAATAATTGGCGATTGAATAGCGAACAACTTACGGTACTTCAGGCGTTAGCGTCGTGGCGTTTAACAACGGCAAGAAAAAAAGATCTCGCCTTAAACTTTGTCTTTAAAGAGGGGCATTTGTTCGAGGCGGCACAGCGCCTTTTATCGAGTAAATCAGACTTATCGAAAATTAACGATTTAAATCAACAGGCAATACGTCGATATGGCGATACCATTATTGATTTAATCGCCGAGGCTCGTGAACGGTTCACTCAAACTCCCGATAAACTGCGGCTACCGCAAGTATTGCGCTTGATGGATATTCCTAAGTACAAGAAAACACTTGCCGATCTCAAAGTTATCAGCGAAGAGATTGCTAAAGAAAACGGCGTGAATAACGAAGTAATGTCATCGAAAAAACAGCTAAATCAATTATTAAAGTGGTATTGGTTTAATGTAGATGAAACCCGTATCCTGGGCTTAAAACCTGACGTGTTATCAACATGGCGTGGGCCACTCTTTACGCCAAAAGTGGTTGAGCTACTTGGTGAACTGTCTGAGGGCTAGAATACTTCATTAGCAATGAAAGTACTGAAATAAAAGCACTGAAACTCAGAAGCCAAAATAAAGCGTCAGTTTTGGTAAACGTAAACACAGAGTAGAAACGAGAAATAGTATGTTATGTGCGGTTTATAAAACCCGAAAAAAACAGGGCATGTATTTATACGTGTCTAAAAAAGATGTATTCGACGACGTGCCAGAGCCTCTGATGCAGCGCTTTGGTAAGCCTGAGTTAGTCACACTGCTAGCACTAGACAAGCGTGAAAAGATAGCAGGCATCGACAAGCAGAAGCTCACAGATGAATTAAATAGCAACGGCTTTTACCTACAAATGCCGCCTAAAGAGGATGATCTTCTGTCTACTCATCGAGTTTCTCTTGGCCTATCTTCTTCACCGGACAAAAAGTTTTAGTATGCGTTTAACTATGTTGTTAGCAATGCTGGTGGCAAGTATTGCAGTGTCTTCATCTCAAGCCAGCGACAATGAATTTAATGATTACCTTAAAACGCTAAAAAGCGAAGCGATAGAAAAAGGTTATGACGTACAGTTTATTGATAGCGCTTTTAGCGATATCACATTTCGACCTACTGCCGTTAAATCAGATAAAAATCAGCCGGAAAAGAAAATCACCTTAGACGATTACATTGTATCGCGAGTACCTGATTGGAAAGCTGAGCAGGCAGTACAGAAATACCTTTCAAATAAAGTGTTACTGGACGAAATTGGACGCAAATATGGTGTTCAACCACGCTTTATCGTGGCGCTGTGGGGCAATGAGTCAAACTTTGGAAAAATACAGGGTTCGTATAGCATACTGTCGGCATTAGCCTCTCTTGCGTATGAAGGGCGTAGGGAAGCACTATTCAAAAAGAATTTCTTTGCTGCGCTTACTATTTTAAGTGAAAAGCACGCACAGGTGGATAATTTTAAAGGCTCCTGGGCCGGAGCGATGGGGCAGACTCAATTTATGCCAGTATCGTTTCTCACCTATGCTCAAGATTATGACGGCGATGGTAAAAAAGACATTTGGGGCACAAAAGCCGATGTGTTTGCCTCGATTGCTAATTATCTGGCCTCAGAGGGCTGGGATGACACGGGGACATGGGGCCGCCAAGTAAGACTCACTAAGCCAGTAACGATATCTGGCTTGACTAAAGCCAACATGAGGCCGCTTTCGTTTTGGCAAGACCAAGGCGTAAGACGGTTTGACGGTAGCGACCTTCCCAATGTGGATATTAAAGCGTCGTTAATTATGCCTGACGGTGAAAACGGCAGGATCTATCTTGTCTATAATAACTTTCACACATTGATGAAATGGAATCGTTCGACCTATTTTGGCGTTTCTGTTGGGTATTTGTCTGAGCGCATAAAAAGAGGATATTGATGCCTTATCAACACAAAAGCGTAGCTGAGCAGCCTATTGCTCTTCCAGTCAATAAAGTTGTGTGTATTGGTAGAAACTATTTAGACCATATTCAAGAAATGAACTCAGTGGTGTCTGAAGCCCCTTTGCTTTTTATGAAGCCCAAGTCGGCTATGTGTGATATGACAATGCCACTTGCGATACCCACTGATAAAGGTGCCTGTCACAATGAGCTAGAAGTCGCAGTGCTGCTAGAAAATAGCCTCAAAAATGCCAGTGAGCCTGAAGTTGCCGACGCTATCTGGGGTATTGGTTTAGGGCTAGATTTAACGCTACGGGATGTGCAAGCATCGCTTAAAAAGCAGGGGCAGCCCTGGGAGCGAGCAAAGGCTTTTGATAACAGCGCACCACTTTCATCTTTTGTTCCGTTGGCAGAGTTTGATAATCTCGACAACTTGCGTTTTAGCCTGAAGATTAATGGCGAAGTGAGACAGCAAGGCCACACGGCGTTGATGCTACATAAAATTATTCCGTTAATTGCGCACATGTCCACCGTATTTTCTCTCGACGCCGGCGATGTTATCCTCACCGGTACGCCAAAAGGCGTTGGTCCGCTTAACGACGGCGATACAGTAGCAGTATCGCTAGACGCTTTCTTTTCGCTTCAAACTAAGGTAATTGTGTAATGCCCGCATCGTCAGCGCCATTTTGGGAAACCAAATCATTGGAAGAAATGAACCAAACCGAGTGGGAATCACTTTGCGATGGATGTGGTAAGTGCTGTCTACACAAATTTATTGATGACGAAAGTGCAGAAGAATACAGCCCAACCGACTTTATCAATGCTAACGAGCAGATACACTATACCAATATCGTATGCTCTTATTTAAATACAAAAAAATGTGAGTGTACCGAGTATCAAAACAGAACTGTGTTAGTGCCAGATTGCGTCAAACTGACGAAAGAAAACCTGAAAGACATCTTTTTTATGCCAACAAGCTGTACCTACAGAAGGTTACATGAGGGCAGGGGAATGCCGTCGTGGCACCCGTTGCTTAATAAGGGTAAAAAGCATGTCATGCATGCTAAGGGCATGTCTGTTCGCAATAAAACCATATTTGAGACCGATGTAGATTTAAATGAATTTGAGAACTACATTGCGATATGGCCGCTGGAAGACTTAGATTAGGTCTGAAGTTTATTCGTTACTTTATTCACTAATAAGCGCATAAAGTAGGGCGTCTCTGCCAAAAACACGCTTGCGGCATAGCCCTTCTTTTATAGCACCTATACGCTCGGCCACTCGCAAACTGGCTTTATTGTTTGGCTCAACAAAACACTCCAATCTATTTAAGTTCATTTGAGAAAAGGCGAGCTTTTTCAGTGCCTCACAAATTGCTGTGGCAAGGCCTCTGCCACAGGCATCTGGACGCAACCAGTAACCAAGGTTTGCACTAAGATGAGTATGATGTATGTGGTTAATAATACCCATGCCCAAGCATCGCTCTTCATGCACAAGTAAATAGGTTAAGCCATAGCCACTCTCTCTCGCCTTTTCCATACTCTCTATGCACTGCTTAGACAAAGCCGGAGTCACGGGGCAGGTTGACGCCCCAAACCAAGGCTTTACATGATGAATAGACTGTTGCCCGGCTTCACACAGCATGTCGCAATGCTTGCGAGCAATACGCTGTATGGAGACGGGGCCTTGCTCAGTATGAATCGGAGGAAGGCGAGAAGGAAGTATTGATAAATCAATCAAAAGGGCTTTTTATCCAATAGCCTGCATGCAAACACGACGATAAACGCAATGGCATAGGTGGCGAAGATGATTTGCATCCATTCTGCCATGCCCATTGACAGGAATTGCCATGTGTTTTCCAAGCAGTCACCCTCGGCGGCGAACACGGCAGGGATCCACTCATGAAGCTGCAGCCAAGATGGAAAGTTAGGCACAATCTCGCAGCTTGCAAAAAACGGATTAGACGCATTAAGCAGCTCAACATGCTCAGTAGCAAGTAAATACCCCCATCCTGCGGACACTGCCCACCCGGCAAAACCGAGCATGCGCGTAAACCCATTATTGCTAATCACTACAATTAACGCTGAAAATACGATGCCATACATCGCTGTGCGCTGGTAAATACACATGATGCAGGGCTTTAAACCCATGGCGTACTGAAAGTACAGGGCTGCAACTTCAAGTGCCAGTGACGTGGCAAAAAGCACAAGCCATGATGACTTGTGCTCGGCCCACTGACTAATACCGTGAATAAGGCTTCGCATTACTTAGTGTCCTACCGCTTCAGTGCCAACCGCGGTGGCAGAGTGGTGCTCAATTAAGTGCATATCGTATAACCATGCGGTGGCATCGGCTAAACCTATATAGGTTGCCAACAAACCAACAATGGTCAGCACGACGGTATACGGCAGTGCCATAATAACCATTTTCCCATAGGACAGACGCAGTAACGGCGCTATGGCAGAAGTTAGTAAGAATAAGAACGCAGCTTGTCCGTTTGGTGTTGCCACACTGGGTAAATTTGTACCTGTGTTAATAGCTACTGCAAGCATGTCGTATTGATCTCGTGTAATTTGCCCAGCTTCTAAGGCGGCTGTGACTTCGGTAATGTATACCGAGCCAACGAACACATTGTCGCTGACCATAGAGAGAACACCATTGGCCAAGTAGAACATCACCATTTGGGTTTCACCTTCAAAGGACAGTACCCAGTGAATAACTGGCTGGAAAAGCCCTTGGTCGATAATAACGGCAACAACACCAAAGAAAACGGCAAGCAGTGCAGTGAATGGCAGTGCCTCTTCAAACGCTTTGCCTAAGGCATGTTCTTCAATAACGCCGCTCATAGAGGTGGCTAGCACAATAACAGAAAGACCAATCAGGCCAACGGATGCCATATGCGTGGCTAGACCAACAATTAACCAAACACCGATTAACGCTTGAACCAGTAACTTTGCTTTTTCGCGCTTACTGCGCCCTTCATCCATGTGCATATTGTAATCGACAAGAATTTGTCTTACCGCAGAAGGGAGCTCGGCGCCGTAAGAGAACAGCTTCGTTTTTTCTACAAAAATAGTCGTAAGCAAACCAAACACAAAAACAGGCAGAGAAACGGGTGCCATACGAATAAAGAATTCGACAAAATTCCAGCCCGCTTTGTCTGCAATGATAAGGTTTTGAGGTTCACCTACCATGGTCATAACGCCGCCAAGCGCTGTACCAACGGCAGAGTGCATCATAAGGTTGCGTAAAAACGCACGGAAGTCTTCTAAATCATTTCGACCAATATCGTGCACGCCATCATCACTGGTGTGGTCGTGGTCGGAGTGAAATTCTTTGCCCGAAGCGACTTTGTGGTAAATAGAGTAAAACCCTAAGCCAACACTGATGATAACTGCAACAACAGTAAGGGCATCTAGGAACGCTGATAAAAACGCAGAGGCAAAGATGAATGAAAGGGAAAGAATGAGCTTGTTTTGAACCTTAATAACCAGTTTGGTAAATAGGTACATCAGAAGGTCTTTCATGAAGTATATGCCCGCGACCATAAAGACCAGCAGTAGCAACACTTCTAAATTAACCTCAATTTCATGCATCATATGACCGGGGGTGGTCATTCCGATGAACATGGCTTCTATAAGCAGTAATCCTCCTGGTTGCAGGGGGTAACATTTAAGTGCCATGGCAAGGGTGAAAATAAACTGAATGACCAGTGACCAACCTGCAATATATGGGTCCACCATAAATATAAAGGGGTTGGCAATGAGAAAGGCAATAATCGTCTTTTTGTACCAATCGGGCGCATGTCCCAGGAAGTTCTTATAGATCGCCGAGATCATTGAGGTTTGCATGAGTTCCTGTTCCTTTTACAACAAAGCACGCATTTGTGCGCATCTTTACACTGTATGTTTGCGATTCATCGCGTTACAAATCTGTCGATGAGTAGTCTCACTCACCGTAAAAACAGTTTTATCGCAGTTATTATAGTCGGGATTTAAGCGTACATGATATTAACGTGTTGAGAAAGCAATTCACGGGCATCTAATGACGAAAGTTACTGAAAACTTGTCGAATTTTTCATCATGGAATGACAGCTTATTCGAAAGTCTGTCGAATGTGAGTATTTTGTGAACAAAAAATCAGTTTATCGCTTTGTCACGGGAACAAAACTGAAGGTAATAGCGTCTAGGTCCCACAGCTGGCGTATATTTCGTTGTGTAAATGTGCAACCATCTGGTACAATCAGTTGTTAAATTTTATGATCTTATGTAAACGTGCAGGCGATTAGTTATGATATATAAGGCGCAGAGTCCCGCTGGATTCGCCGAAGAATACATTGTGGAATCAATTTGGAGCGGCCGCTTTCCACCAGGTACTATTTTACCTGCAGAAAGAGAGTTATCTGAGCTAATAGGTGTTACCCGAACTACGTTACGAGAAGTGCTTCAACGACTCGCTAGAGATGGATGGTTAACTATTCAGCACGGCAAACCAACAAAAGTGAACAACTTTTGGGAAACGTGCGGTTTAAACATTCTAGAAACCCTTGCTCGACTCGATCAAGAAGGCATTCCTGAGTTAGTTGATAATCTGCTAGCAGCACGCACAAACTTAAGTGCAGTATTTATTAGAGGTGCTATTCGTCACAACGCGCAAGCGTCGGCCGATATTATTGCTCGATATAAAGACGTAGAGCAAGAAGGTCTTGCCTTTGCCCAGTTCGATTATCAAATGACTCACGACTTAGCCCTTGCATCTAACAATAATGTATTCGTGCTAATGATGAATGGATTTCGCGGTCTGTATTCACGTATTGGTGGATATTTCTTTGCTCACCAAGACGCCCGCGACATCGCCATGAAGTACTATGCAGATTTGCTTGAAGTTGCCCAAAGTGGCGACCATGACCGTGTGCCAAATGTAGTAAGAAACTACGGCATAGAAAGCGGAAAGATGTGGCAAGAAATTCGAAACGACATGCCAAAAGATCTCGTAGACTAGTTATTTCGTTTCAAGCTTTTGTTGATAAAAACGCCTTTCGTTAAAAATTACTCAGTGCAGGGAAAACCTGCCAAATTAGAGTATTTTCACCGAAGGGCGTTTTTTTTTGTTTTTAGTATGCGGTTTCTAATTGTAAAGCGTAGAGTTTAATCATGGTGTTTAGTCACACCCCAATTAGGCACTCATAGGAGCTCAAAATGACTACTAAAGATACTATCAAAAGCAAAATTAATGACGCTGAAGAAATGGCGCGTAAAATTTGGTTAGCAGGTCTTGGCGCTTATGGAAAAAGCGTTGATGAAGCTCAAGGTCGATATGACAAGCTAAGTGAAGAAGCAAACAAAATGTTTGATGAGCTTGTGTCAAAAGGCGAAACTCTAGAAGGCGATGCACGCAGTAAGTTTAAATCAACAACAAATGATGTTGAACACCGCGTTGCTGATGTTCGTAAAAAGCTGGGTTTAGATGCAGAGCCAGCAGATCAACGTATTGACGAGCTATCTGCAAAAATTGATGCGTTAACTGAAGCGGTTGCTAAGTTAGCTGCAAACAAGTAATACCCAACGTGCTGCTTTTAAACATTAGCGCAGCAACCATACGTTAAAAGATAGGTGGTGTAGTGGGAAAGTCCGAATTCGGATAATGACTACACCATCTTTATCTCCTTCATCAAGGAGGCACCATGAGTAATAATTCTACAGAGCCGAAAAAGACTGTTGTGGTTAGCGCTGAAGTGAAAGCTCCGGCTACATCGCAAGGCTCTATCACGACATCATTAAAGTCTTCGCCTATTTTTGGTTGGTTTTACGCTGGCGCAGACATGCTTTCTGCTGAGTTGGATCAAGTGGCAGGCTTAGTGAGCAAGCAAATTGATAAAACCAGCGAAACCTTGCAAGAGATGCAGTCAAAAGGCATTGAAGTTGAAGCTGATTTAAGACGCTCATTTAGCCCGTTTGTATTTTTTGATGCTGCTCAGAATTTAGTAAAATCGACATCTGTCTATTCAGTGTTATCTGGCGGGCAAAAGCAGCAGCGTAAAGCGCAGCAAATAGATGAGCTTTCCGCTAAGGTAGATGCGTTAGTAGAGCAAGTAGCACTGTTAGCGGCTAAAGAAGCGGTAAAGCAGGCTGAGAAAAAAGAGGCGCCCAAACGAGCTCCTGTAAAAACAGCACCTGCAAAAGCAGCGACTAAAGCCTCGACAACCAAAACAGCAGCCTCGACAACCAAAACAGCAGCTTCAAAAGCAAGCCAAGGGAAAACTGCTGCGTCGGCTACCGTAAAAGCCACTGCGACTAAACCATCAGCCAAGGCGACTGCGTCTAAAACTGCAACGAAAGCGACTGCGTCTAAAACTGCAGCGAAAGCCACTGCGACTAAACCATCAGCCAAGGCGACTGCGTCTAAAACTGAAGCAAAAACGACTGCGTCTAAACCTGCAACAAAAGCAGAGGCTGCGACTCCTGCCAAAGCTGCCAGCGCAACCGTTTCACCGAGCAACACTGAAAAGAAAAACGGCTGAGCGAGTTTTTAAATTAGCTCAAGCAAGTCAGTTTTCACTAGCTTAAACGAGCCGGTTAACCAAATAAAAAAGCAAACCTTCCGGTTTGCTTTTTTATTGCCTACATTTTTATATCTAGTCACTTGGCAAAAGTATGAAGCCACTAATCTCAACATTATTCATAAGATAGGAGCTTACGTATTTTTTGCCCAAATGTTTTGGTGCTTTTTAAAGCCAAAGAAGTCGTGGGGCTCCCAAAAGCTAGGCACTAAATCATCTAATGATTTTTGCGAGAAGTTACTCGATAACTGACTCATTATTTCACTGAGTCTTGCTTCTCCCAACCGCATCAGTTTTTTTCTATTAGCAGGGAAGTACAGGTTTCTACTCTTTTCTATCACTTCTTGAGCGCCGCTTGTCACAAAGTTCTGATTTCGCGTGACTACTTTGCAAATTGGCTCGGCAGGTTTAGCTGGATTTAGACCCGTTACTATCGCGTATTCAAATTGGTTTTTTTCCTCGCCTTTTTCATTTTTCGGAATAAAGGCAACACCAAAGCCTTGTGGGAAATACCCGACTAGGCTCATAAAGTCTTGTGCTAAATGTTTGTTCAAACTACCTTTTTTTGCCAGCTGCTCTATAAGTAAGTAGCCTTTCGGCAAATCGAGGCGGGTATAATCTGCCTTGGTAGATAGCACAATAGACACATAAATTTGTGGTATTTTGACCAACTCTCCCAGCCCTGTTTTTGATAAGAACGCGTCTTTTACCAGTTGTTGAAGAAACTCGGACGCCTCTGTATGGGCTTTGATAAAGCGGTCTCTTTCTTCTCTTATATTGCCGGTGTATTTCGGAATGCCTAAACCGTCAGATAAATACTTCATAGTAAAGTGATAGTTTATCTTCAGTAAGTTTTTGCGCTGCTCTTCATCAAGCAATCTAAACTCGTCTAAATCGCCATCTTTACCTTTTAAAATGGTAAGTGCTGCAGGGCTTTGCAAGCCAATATCTTGAAGTAGGGCTGCGGCGATAAGCGGCATTCCCAATTCAGTTTTCCACTTGTCTTTCCAATACTGATCGTTTCGAAAGCGGGAAATAGCTTCGCGGTATTTAGATAAATAAGAGTGGGCTATCGTGTCGTGGTCTAACAAGCGATCAGCCAGCCTTAATGTAAGAACGGCTTTGTATATAGGCTTGTAGCGTTGATGTACTTTTGCGAAGTTACCATCGGCGCCGCGAGTAAGCAGCATTAATGTTCCTAGAAACTTGGCGCTTAATTGCTGAGTTTCAGCCCATGTTTCACCCTCACACAGCTTAATCACTTTAGTGCAAACGGCTTCAAGTCGTTCAAGGCGGGCTAGCCTTTCTTCTTCAAGCTTCTCGTTATTGTTTTTAATCTGTTTAGCGAGTTGACTAGCAAGCACCTCTTTGTCTTTATTATCTTTTATTTTGAGTAGCTGCTCTTTTAAATCGTTGGTGTGCTGTTCTAATGTTGTGGTTAGCGTGAAGTAGTGTCGCGCATCCTCAAAGATAGAGCCGAACCCGGTCTCCTTGGGATAAACTAAAGAAAGCAATTGTTTGACTTGTTGCGTGTAAATATTGTCGGGGTTTTGGCTTTGTGAACTCACCGTGATCCTTTAAATTGTTCTCGCATCAGCCAACGACACGTTGCCATAACGAACTCGCGTTATGGCGTGTGATGCGCAAGATGTCGAAGCTCCACCGCTTCTCGTTTTTTTAACTGCGCTAAATGATAACGCAGTTTCTCACTTATTTTGGTATTTCTTTCTATTACATGGAGTTGCGGCCAAGACGCTTGCTCTCCGCTAGTCATCAATTCATCCATGCTTTCTAGCGTTGGATTAGCCAATACCTTTGAAATATTGCTCAATTGACGCTTCGGCAAAATATTAATATCGCCGACATATTGCTGATCAATTATCGACCTTACTTTGTGAATAGCAAGTTTAGCACTTTTATTGCCCACCATTTTTTCAATCATATCAATAGCGAAAACGCTGTTTGATTTCGCCAACTGGCCAATGTGACGAGTTGTCATGTCCCACAGAGAATGTGCATCAATTCTTCTGGAAGAGATAAAGGGTACTGCTAGCGGGTTCGTTTGGCTCACAATGCTGTGATTAACACCATAAAGCCGAGCCAATCGTTTAAACGGTAAATCGGCCATTAACGATCCATCTGCAAACCGTCGGTTGGGAATGTAGGGCACAATGTCGCCCGATGGCGTCTTCGCTTTTAGCTGCACGGGACTAAATACGATAGGCACAGCGCAAGATGCTCTTACCGCTTGGCTGATAATAGCATTGGGCGATGTTTTTGCATTCAGTAAGCGAGAGTGCTGATGCAAATCGGCAGGCGATACCGTAATGGTAACGTGTCGACCTGTTTTTCGGAAGGCTTCTTCAAACGTCGTTAAGTCGAATAACTCAATAAGTGCATTTTCCAGCATGGAGCTATCAAAAAGACTGTCTTTGCTAAGACCAGCAAAAGTACGCCAGTGCTTAAACATTTCGTAAATTCGTTGTGAATCTAAGGATTCTTCAAGCTCATCGTGGGTTCGGGTGGCTAGCATAGCGCCAATAATGGAACCTGCAGAGGCACCAGATATAACGGTGGGTAACAGTCGTCTTTGATTTAACGACTTTACAACGCCTGCGTGAAAGAAGCCAAGGCCTGCACCGCCAGACAGCATAAGGCAACTGCGGCCGAAAGCGTGGGCAGTTTCTTCAAAAAACGAGAGCTTTTCATAAAAGTCCACGTCGTCTTCATTTGCATTCACAATCTGCTCAAGCGTTAAGGAAACCTCATCGATAAATTGTTCAATAAGGTTTTTGGTGCCTATTTTGCAGTGAGTTTGTAAGGCTGGATTAGCAATATTGCCCAAGTTTCCATGCAGTCCCTCATGCAGTATGGACATCAGGGCATGGATATCGCCTCGACCTCTTGCAATTTGAAGGCGTTGCACCCGTTTTTGAATAAGTTTGTAGTCGTAGTCTTCACTCTCATCCTTTGCCTTCCAGTCGTCAGCGCCAGACAAGGCATCATAAGCCAGACAAGCAGCCTCATATTCGTCGTAGTTACTTGCGTGTTTTATATCACGTTCAAGCTTTTTTAACGGTAAATCGAATGCTGTCATGGCAACCACCTTATTTATTCCAAGCACAAAACGCCTAAAATCATAGTAGATATCAAAATTAGAATTCACTACCTAAGGTTGGGTATAAATCCCGTTATTTAGCCCCATTCAGCGTTATTTAGTAACATCGCGTAGGCATTGGGTGTGAAAATTTGTTTTCTATCAACAATTACGTCTAATTACATTTTTTACGTTGACCAAATCATAAGCACTCAGTAGCCTGAGTAGTAGAATAATAAATTGGAACGTTTGTTCGCTGTATGGACTGGAATATTCAAACCCTTAGCTTGCTATCAATACCACTGATAAGTGCAGTAGTTGGTTGGGCGACAAATTATCTTGCAGTTAAGATGATGTTTTACCCCATCGAGTTTGTGGGCATTAAGCCTTTTTTGGGCTGGCAGGGTCTCATTCCGGCTAAACGTCGGCAAATGGCTGAAATAGAAGTAGAACTTGTTTTAGGTAAGTTACTGAGCGTTGAGGAGCTTGCTCAACGGCTCGATCCCGATGAACTCACCAAAGCTATTGAACGCAGACTTAGCCAAGTTATTCGCAAAGTGGTTAATGATGTTATGGCCGAGTCAGCTCCTCAAATGTGGGCAGCACTGCCGGTTCAAGGAAAGAATTTAGTTTACCAGCGCATTGAAAACGACATTCCGAATGTTGTGCATAAAATGGTGGATGATTTTCAGCACAATGTGTCCGAAATTCTCGATATTAAAGAGCTCGTTGTTGAGCAACTGGTTAATTCACCAGAGCTGATCAACGAAATTTTTCTTACAGCAGGCAGTAAAGAGTTTCCCTTTATCGTGCGTTCAGGGCTGTATTTTGGTTTTATCTTTGGATTACCCACTATGCTGTTGTGGTACTTCTACCAAGCGTGGTGGATTTTACCTTTAGGCGGTTTGCTAGTGGGGTATGCCACAAATTGGATAGCCATTAAAATTATCTTTGAGCCCAAGCGGCCCCGAAAAATCGGTCCCTTTGTGGTTCAAGGCATGTTCTTAAAGCGTCAAAAAGAAGTGTCTGAGGTGTACTCGTCGATTATAGAAGAGAAGCTGATTACGCCTAAAAATATCACCAATATCATTTTACACGGCTCTGGGTCGGCGCAGCTACTCGAGCTTATTGAGCTACATGTTAACGACGCTATCGAGCGCTACGTGGCCATTGCACAGCCTTATTTTGCGCTTGGGGTAGGGTCAGAGAACTATCACAAAATGAAAGCGTTAGCAGTGCAGCAAATTTTTGATAACTCGGAAAAATACCTGCTTTATGCCTACGATTACGCCAATGGCGCCATGCAAATAGGCCAAGACTTGAGCTTAAGAATGCAGGCGCTAAGTGCAGAAGAATTCGAGGGCGTGCTGCGTCCAGCGTACCAACAAGATGAGTGGAAATTGATATTAACCGGCGCGTTGCTAGGTATGGCCGCTGGCTTTATGCAGCTTTATTTGGTGTTTATGTAGGGAGCGTTTAGCGCAATGAAAACAGCACAGCGTATCTTGCTTACTGCCTTGGCGATGTTTAATGAGCACGGAGAAAACTCTGTCACGAGTGTCGATATTGCTATCGAACTCGATATAAGTCCTGGCAACCTTTACTATCACTTTAAGGGTAAAGAAAGCATCGTGGTGGCGCTGATGAAAATGCACGAACAGCAAATGCAGGCATTACTGACCCGAGACAAGCTCGATACCTTACGTGCAGAAGACATAATGTACTACCTGTATTTGCTTGTCGATAGCATTCACGTATTTCATTTTTTATATAAAAGCCCCGCTGACTTGGCAGAGAAATACCCACAGATAGTGAAGCGTCGTCAGCATATTTTAGCCAATCTTAAACGTCAAATCACATTTCTATTCGAATCGTTAGTCAAGCAGAAGGTGCTAATTGCTACCGACGCCGATCGCGTTTTGTTGGTGGAGCTTATACTGCTCATCATTACTCAGTCTTGTCAGTTCGATGAATTAAACAGTCATATGGATGACGAGATTCAACGCTTTCATGCCTTATCACTCATGATGGTGAGTATTCTTCCGCGACTTGCTATGAATGAAGAAGAAAAGGCAAAGCTGGTGGCCATACTCAATTCCCACGAGTTTGCCAATAATATAAAAAGTGAATCACCACTTTACGGCGTTAACGGGGATAAATAATGTCAAAAACCCTTAGTTTCTTAGACAAATCGTTCTGGATAACGGAATCGGATGAAAACCCAAAGCACGTAGCGTGTTTACAGCTACTTGCGCTACCTAAAAACGCCGATAAAAAAAACTACGTACCGACACTGTTTAATGAGATAAAAAGCTACACTCGGGCCACATCGCCATTTAGTTGTGCAGTGAAAACCTTTCTTGGATACCCCATCGGTTTTAGGCCGGTCAAAAAGCTGCACATGGATTACCATGTGCAAATTCACCGGGTAGCAAATGTGCAAAACAGAGAAGCCCTCGACGCCTTTGTCGCCCGTCTTCACGCCTCCCGTTTAGACCCTGACAAGCCCCTTTGGCAATACCATTTTATTTTTGATGAGATTAGCGACACCTTTGCCATTTATGCGCGTGTGCATCACATGTATGGCGATGGCACCACGTTAGTTCGCTGGTTCCAAGCGGGCTATGTCTCACACTCTACCGATGGCAAATTTACGCCCATTTGGGCAACGAAGCGGCTTAAAAATAAAAAGCGGGATCCGATCAGTTTAGTGAAACGTTTAGTTGGCGTGGGATATGCTCTTAAAACCGTATTTGATTTGCTGGTTATTTTCATCCGAATCTTTATGAAGCTGCTTAGAGTGAACCCGCACTATATGCCGGTGCCGTTCACCGGTACCAAAACCATGCTTACCGGGCAGGTAAAAGCGGGAAGGGCAGTGGCAACTGTCGATTTAGATTTTAAACGGGTAAAAGCATTAGCGCGGCGCACCCGCTCTACCGCAAACGAAGTGTTGTTGTGTGCATTTGATATTGGTGTTCACAAACTGCTTAAAGAGCACGGCCAGGTGTTTAAAAAGGCCCTGTACACCAATATGCCCATAAACCTTCGCAAACCGGGTGAAAAAACTACTGGTAATAAAATTGCGATTGTTCCAGTTAAGCTCGCTCACGGCGAAAACGATCCTTACCTTAGGTTAAGACAGATAGTCGTTAATCATCGCATAGTGAAGCACGCGGCTCAGCACGCCCGTCCGGCTGCGTTTAGTGGCTACACAATTGTTATTCAATCGATGGCATTGGTTTTTGAGTGGCTGCGCTTATCAAACGTGGTAAAGCCCATTGCCAATATACTTATTTCCAATGTGCCGGGTCCTAAAGAAACGCGATATTTAAAAGATGCCAAGTTACTTGCCTGTTACCCCATATCAACAATGACACCGGGGGGCGGGGTGAACATTACTTTTATGACCTATGCCGACACCGCCAACGTAGGTCTTGTGTGTTGCAATAAAAACGTAGAGTCCTTGCAGCCACTCGCTCTTTATGTGAAAGAAGCCTTTGATATGCTGGAGGCAAGTGTGGACGACCCTAGGTTAAACATTGACGATATTGGTGAACACATCGATAAAGTGCCGCTTTCTATAGTGACTGAACATTAGGGCTTTCTTGGCTTAGCATTTTTGGCTACGTTGGGTGAGCTCTAGGGCTATGTTGATTTCGCACTAGGGCTATGTCGATTGAGGGCTAGGGTTATGTCAATCAAGCGCTCAGCTAGACAAGATAAAAGCGAAGTCGGTCGTCTTCTACGCGCACACTTCTGCCAACCCGTGCAAACAGGGCCTCGCGCCAATGCGACTCGCGCATGGTATGACTCAGGTTAGCGGTATTAAGCTCACTTTGAATGGCCTGGTTAATTTGCGGTTTGTGATAGTCCAATACCGCTTGTTTCGAGCCTGATAAATAAAGCTTTAAGTATTCAGCAGCCACATCTGACGTACCAACGGTAAACAAAGACATTGCCGAACGCAGTGACGATGTCACTAAATTATTAATGCCCTGCGGGAAGAATTTATTTAACAGGTAGTGAGAGTCTTGTATCAGCGCGTAATTATCATTGACCAGTGTGATGGTGTCGATATTGACGTGGGTGAGTAATACGGTTTTACTTATTTCATCGTATTGGGGCGTTGCGCTTGATACAACCACAAGGTGCGCTCGATAAAGCGTGTTATTAGCCACGTCGATATTTATACTAGCAAGACACTGAAGCACCAGTTTATTATTTTCATTATCGAAGGCTATTTCGCCCTCCTGAACGTTGACCGAGCCAGTACCGATAGGAATATTAAGTGAAAAACGGTGGGGGAATAGGTCAGCTATTAACTCGTGAAGTTCCTCTTTTGTGAAGTCATCAAAGCGCAGTTTACCGAGTTTGATAAGCAGTCTAGCAATGAGTAGCTTACACCTATCTTTAAGCGGCATGCGCGATGGTTGACTGTCGATAGACGGCGAAGAGAGAGGCATAGCGACGGTGTAGACCCTTGTATTAAGACTGAGAACACTTCAAGACTATTATGTTTTGTGAAAGTTACAACATAAAACTTTCCCGAAGCACGGCTAATTTGCTAATCTGGTCTTACCACAACCTTTTGTTAACAATTAGAGCGTTAACAACTAGGCCGTTAATAAATAGAGCATTAATAAATAGAGCAGTGCGGAATACAAAGATAGACGCGTAGCGTTTTACCCATCCCGTTTTTGGAGCAGTGACTATGAGTGAAATACAAGGTAAGTACGACTACATCATTGTAGGAGGAGGCTCTGCGGGAGCGGTTTTAGCGACTCGATTGTCTGAAAATCCGGCCCTTGATATTTTACTTATCGAAGCGGGCGCAAAAGACACCAACCCTATGATCCACATTCCCTTTGGCATTTCCTTGTTAAGTCGTTTCGAGGGCATTGGTTGGGGATATCATACTGCACCGCAAAAAGAGATGTACGACCGAGAACTCTTCTGGCCGCGGGGAAAAACTCTAGGCGGCAGCAGCTCGGTTAATGCTATGTGCTATATACGTGGCCAAGCCGAAGATTACGATCGCTGGGCGTTTGAGGAAGGCGCGGTGGGGTGGTCGTTTGACGACGTATTGCCTTACTTCAAACGTGCTGAAAACTTTGAAGAAGGGGCTGATGAGTTCCATGGCACAGGTGGCCCACTTAATGTGAGTAAGCTTCGTCATACTAGCGTGCTCTCCGATGCTTTTGTTAGCGCAGCCTCCTATGGCGGCTATCAGCAAATCGATGACTTTAATCGCGACCAGCGTGAGGGTATAGGTTATTACCACGTTACTCAGGTTAACGGGCAACGTTGCTCTACGGCGAAAGGTTATTTATCACAAGCAAAACACCGCAATAATCTCACTGTGCTTACCAAGGTGGCTGCCGAAAAAGTTGTGTTAAAAGACAAACGCGCGGTGGGGGTGCAGGTAAGAGAAAAGGGCTCTGTGGCCACGTATTTTGCCAAAAGTGAGGTGATCTTGTGCGGCGGTGCAATTAATTCACCCCAGTTGCTAATGCTCTCAGGCATTGGCCCTCGCCTTGAGCTTGAAGAGAAAGGCATTCACGTTCACCAAGATTTACCTGGTGTGGGACAAAATCTGCAGGACCATCTCGATGCAATTGTGCAGTTTACCTGTGAGGCCCGAGAAGGCTATGCAGTTGCCGCAGGTGCACTGCCTAAGTACGTTAAAGCAACGGCAGAATACGCCCTTAAGCGCGATGGAATTTTTTCTTCCAACATTGCCGAAGCAGGTGGTTTTTTAAGCTCGTCAATTGCAGGAGAACACCCTGATATTCAGCTTCACTTTTTACCCGCTATTCTTAACGATCACGGCAGACAGGTTGCATTCGGTTATGGTTACGGACTGCACGTATGCTGCCTATATCCTAAAAGTCGCGGTACGGTATCGCTACAAAGCAATCACCCCGCAGACCATGCGCTTATCGATCCGAACTACCTCAGTGCGGTGGAAGATCAGCAGGTAATGATTGATGGGGTAAGAATGGCCAGAAAATTACTTGCAGCTCCCAATTTTGAAAAGTTTAAGGGAAGTGAGCTGTATCCTGGTGTTGAGGCACAAACTGACGAAGAAATTTTGGAGTTTTTGAGAGAGCGTGCTGAAACTATCTATCACCCAATAGGGACCTGTAAAATGGGTAGCGAATCCGATGAGTTGGCGGTGGTAGATTCACAGCTGAGAGTAAGAGGAATCGATGGTTTGCGGGTGGTCGATGCGTCGGTTATGCCAAGTCTTATTGGTGGCAACACGAACGCACCAACGGTAATGATTGCAGAGCGAGCGGCTGATTTTATCAAGGCCGCTCATGAAGGGCAGCCAATACCCATTCAAACTGCGTCTGCGTAAGGTTAGGTATAGGGTTCGGTGTAGTAAAGCGCGTCTGCGCTCTAGGCTTTGTTCGACGCCTGCATAAATAAATCTGCGGCACAGTCACACATTTCTTGAATGTGGCTGCTGTCTGCATAAATACCATCTATCAACAAGCGTGCTATACCGTGAAGTGTGCCCCAGGTAACTTGTGCTAGTCGCAGAGCGTCTTGATTGTCCGGCAGCAACCCCTTGTTTTGCCAAAATTTAGTCATCGTTACCTGAAACTGAAAGCAGGGAAAGGCCACGTCTTTTAAGTCGCCTGTGGCCGCGTTGTTTTGCCAAATGGTGCGCCCAAACATAAGCTCATACATTTCAGGGTTAGCTGCCGCATAGCCTACATATTCACAAACGAACTCTCTAAAGCGTGCACTGGGTGTTTTATCTTCTTGTTCGAATATGCGTTTTGCTGTTGAGTGCCAATCGCTAAAGCCCTTTGCGGCAATAGCGCTAAGCAGTGCGCTTTTATCTTTAAAATGATGATAGGGCGCAGTACGAGACACGCCTGCATCTTCTGCAAGCTTGCGTAAAGACAAACTATCTACCCCATGTTCGGATAAGCGCTTTGCCGCCGCGTTTAAAAGGGCAGTTCGAAGGTCACCGTGATGGTAGGACTGGGCCGTATTTGATACTGAGTTTGACACTGCATTTGGAATTGTATTTACCGCTGCATCTGTTGCTGAAGTAACCACTGCCTCTTCCTCCCTCGTGTCCGTCACGTTTACTGCACTCATCGCTGTAGTCTCATTCTCTACGCACCCTCTATTTGCACTCTCTATTTAATGTGTATTCGGTTTTTGCTGCCTGCGGGCTTTTACTCTTTCGTGATATTAAATATCTCGTGATCACTCATACAGAGGTATGAACCGCCTCGCGGCATTCGCCATTTTACTCGATAGTTTTCTAAAAAGGCTACTTTATCTTGACACCGTCAACATAGCCTTTTATCTTGACGCTGTCTAGTTTGCAAAAATGTTAATAGGATTTTCACCATGGAGACACCGCAAACCATGAAATACTCTACGCTAGAAGTTAAATACGAAGGGCTGATTGCACATGTTGTACTTAATCGTCCAGAAGCGATGAACAGCATGAACCCGGCGTTTTGGACCGAGTTCCCCGCGGCCGTTCGTGCCATCGATGACGAGGCCAAAGCGCGGGTGATTATAGTGTCGTCAATAGGCAAGCACTTTTCTGCCGGTATGGACTTAGCGGTGTTCTTAAACATGAAGGAAGATTTTAAAGGCGATCCGTCTCGTCGTGCAGAGCGCATGCGACGCACAGTAAAAATGCTGCAAGACAGCTTTACCGCTATTGAAGAAGCCCGTATGCCGGTGATAGGTGCTGTGCAAGGCGGCGCCATTGGCGGTGCGGTAGACTTATTGAGTGCGTGTGATATGCGCTATTGCACTAACGATGCCTTCTTTTCCATTAAAGAAACGCAGCTTGGTATGACTGCCGATGTAGGTACCCTTCAGCGACTGCCTAAGCTAATTCCCATTGGCATGGTAAAAGAGCTCGCGTATACGGGTCGAAACTTTGGTGCACAAGAAGCGCAGCAGCTGGGTTTCGTGAATGACGTTTTCGAAAGCCAAGACGCAATGCTTGAGGCTGTTACTAAAGTGGCTGGGCAGATAGCTGCCAATTCACCTCTGGCGGTATCTGGCACCAAAACCATGATTAACTACGCTGTCGAGCACAGTGTTTCAGAAAGCTTAGATTATATGGCGACATGGCAAGCTGGCATGTTTCATATGGAAGACGTATTTACTGCGATGGAATCACAGAAAGCGCAGCAACAACCAGAATTTCCGCCCCTACATGGCGCTGTAAAACAAATGAAATCGTAGTTTCAGCAGGCACTGATAACAACACAATTACGACTCTAATTTCAGGAATAGACTATGAACCAGACCGTTACCGACCACACTGTATATCCTCACTTATTTCGTCCTCTCGATTTAGGCTTTACCCAATTAAAGAACCGCGTGATCATGGGCTCAATGCATACCGGCTTAGAAGAGCTTCCTGATGGTCATAAACGCATGGCTGCATTTTACGGTGAGCGTGCTCGTGGCGGTGTAGGACTTATCGTGACCGGCGGCATCGGCCCAAATGAAGAGGGCTCAACTCACCCATCTACGGTTCGCCTTGATACTGATGAAGCCATTAAAAACCATAAAGAAGTGACCGATGCTGTGCATATCGCTGGTGGCAAAATTTGTATGCAAATTCTGCATACCGGTCGTTATGCCTATGGTCCTAAACTGGTTGCGCCTTCAGCGGTGCAGGCTCCCATTAATCCGTATAAGCCTAAAGCTCTTGAAGCGGATGAAATTGAAAAGCAGATTAACGACTTTATTACCACCGCTACTCAAGCCCAGCGCGCAGGCTACGACGGCGTAGAGATAATGGGCTCTGAAGGCTACTTTTTAAATCAGTTTATTGCCCGCAGAACTAACCATCGCGATGATGAGTGGGGCGGTGAATACGAAAACCGTATTCGATTGCCTATTGAGGTCGTTCGCCGGGTTCGCGAAGCCGTAGGTGAGCGTTTTATTATCATTTACCGTTTGTCTATGCTGGATTTAGTGGAAGGCGGCTCTACTTTTGATGAAGTTGTGCAGCTAGGTAAAGAAATAGAAAAAGCCGGTGCGACTATAATCAATACGGGTATTGGGTGGCACGAAGCGCGAATTCCAACCATTGCCACGAAAGTGCCGCGTGCGGCGTTTACTTGGGTGTCGGCGAAATTCCGCGAGCAGTTGTCTATTCCTCTTATTACGTCAAACCGCATAAACACGCCCGATGTGGCTGAAACCGTGCTTGCTCGTGGCGATGCAGATATGGTGTCTATGGCGCGCCCGTTTCTTGCAGACCCCGATTTTGTGCGCAAAGCTCAGCAAAACAAAGCGGATGAAATTAATACCTGTATTGGCTGTAACCAAGCCTGTCTAGACCATGTATTTAGCGGCAAAATGACCAGCTGCTTGGTAAACCCCCGTGCGTGTCACGAACTAGAGCTTAATGTAAAACCTGCTGACAACAAAAAGCGGGTAGCGGTCGTAGGCGCTGGACCTGCGGGTCTCGCAGCTGCGGTCACATCAGCTCAACGAGGCCACGATGTTGTCATTTATGATGCCGCGAGTGAAATTGGTGGGCAGTTCAATATTGCCAAGCAAATTCCTGGCAAAGAAGAGTTTTATGAAACCCTTCGTTATTTCGCCCGTCAAATAGAGCTACACGACAACATTACTTTGAAACTCAACACCCGTGTTGACGCCTCAACGCTAAACGATGAAGGGTTTGACGATGTGCTAGTGGCAACAGGTATCAAGCCAAGAATGCCAGCTATTGAGGGGATAGAGCACAGCAAAGTGATGTCTTACGTTGATGTACTAAGAGACAAGAAACCGGTAGGTAACAAAGTGGCTATTATTGGCGCCGGTGGTATTGGTTTTGATACTGCAGAGTACCTTTCACACGGAAAAGAAACCCCAAGCTTAGACATTCCGGCGTTTATGAAAGAGTGGGGCATTGATATGACAATGACGGCGCGAGCGGGAATTGAAGGAATGAAACCTCAGCCTGAGCCATCGCCTCGAGAAATATTCTTGCTACAGCGCAAGTCATCGAAAGTGGGGCGTGGCTTAGGTAAAACCACTGGTTGGGCACACCGAGTAGGCTTGCTAGCAAAAGGGGTTACTATGATCCCAGGCGTTACTTACGATAAAATTGATGATGAAGGGCTGCACATTACCGTAGACGGTAACTGCCAAGTATTGCCAGTAGACAATGTCATCATTTGTGCAGGCCAAGAGCCATTGCGAGATATTGTTGAAGGGCTGAAAATGCCTTACCACTTAGTGGGCGGTGCAGATGAAGCATTAGAACTTGATGCAAAGCGCGCTATCGATCAAGGTACAAGAGTGTGCGCTGAGGTGTAGTTTTCACCTCTGCTTCGCAGAAACTGCGTGCAGCACAATCTTCATATCCTAAATCCCGCAAGATAGAAAAAGGAGTCTTAAACCAAGGCTCCTTTTTTATTGCCATTTTACTGGCATTTTATTGCCATGTAAGCGGCTGATACCTATGTCGTTCCCAATTACCTTTACAAACAGTTCTCGTAATCAGCCGTTATAAAAAGCTTTCGCTAATACCTCGCATAACCGCCTTTGCGACGGTTTTTGACAAGCTAATCCTCCACTAAGCAGTAGATGAAAATGCAAGCCAGTCTTTGTACACCGCGTCCAGTCCTTGCTTTGTGATTGCATCAACGACTTGTTCTACAGGCCGGTTATCATCAATATCAAATTGGCTAAGGGCTTCGGTAGGTTGGCTGTAGCCTCCGGGCTGAGTTTGGGATGCCGCTGACATACTGGTTATACCTAATGAAAGCGCGCCGTCTCTAAACCTTGCCGATTCCCGAGTTGATAACGATAGTTCGGCTTGAGGGTTAAATAATCGGTGCGCGCAAATAAGCTGAAGTAACTGCTTTTCATCTGGAAGTTGGGCGTACTGCAGCTGGTTTGCACCGCCTTCGCAGCGCCTAAGGCGAGGAAATGAAATTGACACACGACTTCGCCAATAGTGTTGCTGTAGCAGTTGGCCATGGAGTGCTGTCATTACGCTGTCTACTCGCCAATCTCCTAAGCCAAGCAGCGCACCAATACCAATTTTGTCTATGCCTGCTTTACCAAGGCGATCGGTGGTTTCTAGTCGCCACAAAAAATCCTGCTTTTTGCCTCGTTGGTGATATTTAGCGTAGTGCTGTGGCGAATAGGTCTCTTGATAAACTAATACCGCGTCTAAACCCAGCGCTTTTAGCTTGGCATAATCATCAAGCTTTAGCGGTTGCACCTCCATCATAAGGTAACTCACATTATGCCGTATTGCCTTGAGTACACGCTCAAAATAGTGAACACCTACCTTAGTTTCGTGTTCACCTGTTACCAGCAATACGTGGTCGAAACCCATATGCTTAATGGCATTTATTTCGTTTTGTATCTCATTGGTATCCAGGGTAGTGCGCTTTATCTTATTGCTCATGGTAAAGCCGCAGTACGTGCACTCATTGGCACATAAGTTAGACAAATACAAAGGAACGAACAAGTTCATAGTATTGCCAAATCGATGGCGAGTGCGCTGTTGCGACAGCGCAGCCATGGCTTCTACATAGGGCAGCGCGGCGTGAGAGATAAGCGCCATAAAGTCATCAATATTAAGAGTTTCCTTAGTGAGCGCGCACTCCACATCTTTTGCCGTTTTAGCATTAAGGGATAAGGCGATATGAGCTAAATCTTGCTGCAATAATTGTCGGGCTACGTCCATTTACGACTCCAAAAACGAGGTTAACGGGCTGGTAGCAATGCTGTGTTCTTGCGAAGCCCCTATGCCCGCTTCAAAGGCCTTACGTCCAGTTTCAACCGCACACTTAAAAGCAGCTGCCATGGCGATAGGTTTTTTAGCAGTCGCTATGGCAGTATTCACTAATACCGCATCTACCCCCATTTCCATGGCCGCCATTGCATCGCTGGGTTTGCCAATACCGGCATCAACAATAACGGGCACTTTTGTCTGCTCAACAATAATGCGAAGGAAGGGTTTTGTTTGTAGCCCTTGATTGCTGCCAATAGGCGCACCTAGTGGCATAACTGCTGCGCAACCAACTTCTTCTAACCGCTTACATAGCACAGGGTCGGCACCACAATAAGGCAGCACCTTAAAGCCTTTGTTAACTAATGTCTCGGCCGCTTTTAACGTTTCAATTGGGTCGGGCAGCAAATAGCGTTGATCAGGGTGAATTTCCAGCTTTATCCACTGACTGCCAATGGCTTCAAAGGCAAGCTCAGCGGCAAAAACGGCTTCTTCGGCTGTTTTCGCCCCCGATGTATTTGGCAGTAAGGTAACACCAAGCTTTCGCAACTGGGTGAGCGTTTCATCATTGGTAGCGCCCCCTTCACTAAAAGCTACGCGCTTCATCGCAAGCGTGACCATGTCGCTGCCAGCTGCGAAAACCGCATCATGCATAGTATTGGCATTACTGAATTTGCCTGAGCCCGTAAGTAACCTCGAAGAAAACTCATGATTTGCGAGTGTAAACATGCTTATCCTCCCGCCACTAAGGTAAATATATCGATGTGGTCTCCGTCTTGAAGGTGGGTGAGGAACCATTGAGACTTACTTAAAATAGAATGATTGTAGGCAACTGCAGTACCTTCAACGTTTGTCGCATAACCATGCACTATTTCACCAACAGAAATGGGGCTTTCACAGGTTTGAGATTGGTTGTTTAAAACGATAGTGATTGTTGTCGTTTCAGCGTTGCTTTTAGCATTTTTTTTACTGGTACCACTAACATTAGTGCAATTGGCAACATCAGTGCAATTAGTAACAGCACTGTCATTCTTGTCAGCGCTGGCGACGTTTTTGACAAGGCCAGAGTGGATGTTATTAGATTGATTATGAGTAGAATTCATTGGCATACCTTACAATCTGGTGAGGGAGGTAAATGAAAGGATTGAACGCTGGCATCAATTGCGTTGCCTACGATATAGCGCCCCCATTGAATTTTTGCCAAGTGCCTTTTGGCTAAAAAAAGTAGGGCCTGTGTTGCTTGATGACAGGCAGCAATCCCCACGACAGGGCCTAAAACGCCCTGGCTTTGGCAGTCTTGGGTTACATTATGCTGTGCCACTAGGCAGTTATAACAACCACAGGGGGGAGCGACGTTGCGACTAACGTTCTGTGTCTGGCATTGCTGATTAGCTTGGCCGGCATGCTCAGTCTGGCTAGAATAATCAGTCTCGCAAGTACAACCAGAGCCGGAGGCTAACTGATGTGCCGAAGCAAGAAAGGAATGGCAGGGTAAGTTTATCGCTTGCCAAGAAAATCCGCTAGCTGCTGCAATAAAAAGCGGTTTTTTAGCTGCAACGCAGGCAGCGTTAATGTCTTGTCTGATAGCAACAGAGTCGGTGCAGTCGAGCACACAGGTAGCATCATCAATAAGCTTCTGAAGGTTGCGCTTCTCAGCAAACACGCTTTTTGCTCTAATATTGATGTTAGGATCGACTTTATGCAGCTCGTTGCCTAGTGCCTTCGCTTTTAAGTCACCTAAGTGAGTTTCATTATAAGTTACCTGACGCTGTAAGTTGCTTACGTCCACAATGTCGCCATCAATTAATGTAATATTACCAAGGCCAGCCCCCACTAAAAATCGAGATGCCAGCGTACCTAATCCGCCAAGGCCTATTACTACCGCATGGGCGCGATGAAGGTTTGCTTGGCCCTCTTCATCAATTTCGTTTAACAACAGCTGTCGGCTATAACGCCGAATATCGTCTCTATTCAACAAAGCCAGCCTCCTTTTGAAGAGTGTGATACGCGGCATGAGGGCAGGGCACTTCGGTAATTGCGGTTACTACTGCAATGTGTGTAGCTCCCGTGTCGGCTACTGCTTTACAGCGGTTTTTGTTAATGCCGCCAATCGCCACTGTAGGAATACCGCCACACAAATCGACATAGTGCTTCAGTCGGTCAATGCCTTGCGGTTGTGATGGCATGTCTTTCGTTTTGGTGGCAAAAATGTGACCTAAGGCAATATAAGAAGGCGCCAGTGATTTTACTCGCTGAATTTCAGCATAACCATGGGTAGACACGCCTAGGCGCAGGCCTGCCTTCCTTATTGCATCGATGTCTGCGGTAAAAAGGTCTTCCTGACCAAGGTGGACACCATACGCACCATGCTCAATGGCTAGCTGCCAATGGTCGTTAATGAAAAGCTGACATGATGTGCTTTTCGTCAGTGCCACTGCCCGTTGTATCTCCTTGGAAATACGGGCTTTATCCCATGGGCTAATATCCTCTTTAATCCGCAGTTGAATAGTTTCTACCCCTGTTGGTAAAAGCTTCTCTATCCAGTCAGCACTATCAACCACTGGATAAATACCACGCTTAGTATGTGACAATGGCAAGAACGGCTTTTCACGCCTTTCATTATGATGTTTATCAAACACATCGCTCTCAGTTTTACACCCGTCAACACTGTTAAAAGCGCCGCTTTTTATAAAAGCTACCGTTGGAAATGCATCTCTATTTGTGGGGAAACCCGCCAACCTCGGGACTTGGGGCACACTTTGTCGAGAACCTGTTAGCGAGCTTTGCGAATAGGATGACGATGAGACATCTCGAACATTTTTCACATAGGCATTGGCAAGGGTGAGCGCATCGATAATGCTGTAGCCTTTTGCCACAAACGCTGCGATGGCACTGGCCTGCATGCATCCCGTTCCCCGTAGTTCGCTGTGGTGAACTCGCGGTTGAGAAAAGGCAATTTCTTCACTGTCGGTGAAGTAAGTATCGGTGGCATTATGCTGCCATCGCGCGTGACCGCCTTTCACTAAAACGCTTTTCGCTCCGCTATTTATCAGCGTCTTTGCTGCATGTCGAACGTCGCGATTATTTTTAACTTCGCTTTTAATTTCGCTTTTAGTTTCAAATGCATTGTCAATTTCACTGTCTATGAAAATACCAGCCAGGCTTGCTAATTCATGTGTGTTGGGCGTGACTAAATCTACAACACGAAGCAGCTGTTTTATGACGTCTTTACTCAGGTTACTCAAGGCGCCTTTTGATGAGCTAAACAATACTGGGTCCCACACAATCAAAGGGCGCGGGACACTTAGCATCTCAATTCGAGTGCTCAGAACTTTAGCCTGCGCATCGTTTGCGATAGCGCCAATTTTTATACACAAAGGTAATGCTTCAGCCGCTAACACTTGCCATTGCTCATTAATTAACGATAGCTGCATAGCTTTACTGCTAGTCATAGCGTAGTGTGACTGCGCCGAAACCAATGTGACAATGGCGCAGCCATGCACACCTAAGTCGGCAAGCGTAGCAAGGTCGCGGGTAATACCCGCGCCGCCACTAGAGTCTGAGCCGCCCACACACCATACTATTGGCGAGCAGGCTTTTTCTGGTTCACTCATCAGTTAACCTACTGTTTTATCAGCACTGTGATACAGTTCGGCGCCGCTCTCATTAAACGCTTTCGCCATCTCTTGCATCCCTTGCATTTTTTCTTGTTGTACTTCCAGTGCTTCTTGTTTGATTGTCTTTTGTTCAGCCACTTCGGCTTGCTCTTTTGCTGATTCCTTAGCTTGCTCTTTTGCAACTTCCCGCACTTCTTGAGATATTTTCATGCTGCAAAATTTAGGGCCGCACATAGAACAAAAGTGAGCCACTTTACCCGATGCTTGGGGCAAGGTTTCATCGTGATACGCACGAGCGGTGTGAGGGTCGAGGGCAAGGTTAAACTGATCTTCCCATCGAAATTCAAAGCGGGCTTTAGACATGGCATTGTCCCGAATTTGAGCTCCAGGGTGGCCTTTTGCTAAATCGGCTGCGTGGGCCGCTATTTTGTAAGTGATAAGCCCTTGCTTCACGTCTTCTTTGTTGGGTAAGCCTAAATGTTCTTTAGGCGTTACATAGCAAAGCATTGCGCAGCCATACCAGCCAATCATTGCTGCGCCTATGCCTGAAGTAATGTGATCGTACCCCGGAGCAATGTCGGTGGTTAAGGGGCCAAGGGTGTAAAATGGCGCTTCATGGCAATGGGTAAGCTGCTCTTCCATATTGGCTTTAATCATGTGCATTGGTACATGACCTGGGCCCTCAATCATTACCTGAACATCGTATTCCCATGCAATTTTGGTCAGTTCACCAAGGGTATGAAGTTCGGCAAATTGGGCTTTGTCATTGGCATCGGCAACGCTTCCAGGGCGAAGGCCATCGCCTAAAGAGAGTGACACGTCGTACTGAGCGCAAATTTCACAAATTTCGCGAAAGTGTTCGTACAAAAAACTTTCTTTATGATGGCTTAAACACCACTTTGCCATAATTGAACCACCCCGAGAGACAATGCCCGTAACGCGGTTGGCCGTAAGCGGCACGTATTCAAGCAACACCCCGGCATGAATAGTGAAGTAATCTACACCTTGCTCGGCTTGCTCAATAAGTGTGTCTTTAAAAATAGCCCAATCTAGGTCTTCGGCCACGCCATTCACTTTTTCGAGTGCCTGGTAAATGGGCACAGTACCTAACGGCACCGGGCTGTTTCTCAACAGCCATTCACGGGTTTCATGAATGTTTCGACCCGTGGATAAATCCATAATGGTGTCGGCGCCCCATCGGGTAGACCACACTAACTTTTCGACTTCTTCTTCAATGGAAGAAGTCACTGCTGAGTTACCAATATTGGCGTTAATTTTCACTAAGAAGTTGCGCCCAATGATCATTGGCTCTAGTTCGGGATGATTGATGTTACAGGGAATGATTGCCCGGCCCGCCGCCACTTCTTGGCGAACAAACTCTGGGGTAATTGCGTTGGGTAGGTGAGCGCCAAAGCTCTCGCCAGCGTGTTGCTGAGATAGCTCTGCCTGCTTTATCGATTGTCTGCCCATGTTCTCCCGAATGGCGATGTATTCCATCTCGGGGGTAATAATGCCTCTGCGAGCATAGTGCAGTTGCGTTACATTTTTTTGTGTTTTTGCCTTTTTAGGCTTTGCAGTGCGAACAAACCTAAAATCCTCAGTAAATATATCCGCTTCTCGTTCTTTAGCGAAAGACGAAGTTACGCCAGTGAGCTCCTGAGTGTCGGCGCGGTTCTCTATCCATGGCGTGCGAAAGGCTGGTAAACCGGTGTGCACATCAATATTTTCAAGGGGGTCACCATAGGGCCCTGAGGTATCATAAACAGGAATAGGAGGGTTAGGTTCTAACAGCGGTTTTTCTTCTGTACCACCAATTAAACTGTCATGCTGGTGGATAAGGCGCATAGCAACTTTAATATCATTGCTACTTCCTATCTCATAGTGACGAGTAGAGTTTGGGTAAGCCTCACCGGCTAATTCATTGATAAATTGTTGCGCTTGTTGGCGCTGTTCGCGTCGTGTCGACATAGCATTTTGGCCTTCTTGAGTTGGCGTTAGATAAAATGCTTGTCAGGAGTGAAAAGGAAAATGAAGGCGAGGAAAGTTCAATTAATTAGCACTCATTGTCATCGCCATGGGCGACAGCCTTTGAGAGCCATAATTTTACGTACCGAGTTTGTTTACGCACCGAATTTACATAAAATGTTTATTTAAGAAACAGTGATTTATGCAAAATAGTTGTATACAAAACCAACATTTTCTCTTGTTCCCTTCGCAGGTATTAGCCTGATCAGGTTCTACGGATCCCGCTTTCGCAGTCTCAGCTTACTGGATTTCCAGTGAAGCACTCCGACAAGTGATTGAGCTATTACTATATATTCACCCTGTATCTAATTACAAGCCTAGTCATCTTTCATATTCAGGGGGGCAACAGCAAATACAGTCGGTCTCACCAGCTGTTAAGTCTTGGTTTTGTTTTTAAGTAATTGATATTGAAACAAGTTTAATTGAGATTGAATTAACGGAGTCTGGGCTGCTTATTGAGAAGGAGCGTGCTATTGCACAATTAAGCATTCTTTGAGGACATGGATTTACTGTATCTCTCGACGACTTCGGCACGGGATATTCTTCATTATCGTATTTAAGTGAACTGCCTCTTGATGTATTGAAAATTGATAAATCTTTCGTAGATGGCTTAGACGATGTAAAAGACAGAGAGCTAGTAAAAACCATTATTGCGATAAGCAAATCTATGGAGTTAGGTGTTATTGCCGAAGGTACAGAAACGAAACATCAGGTTGAAACGCTTTATAATATGGGGTGTGAGCTTTTCCAAGGGTACTATTTTAGCAAGCCTCTTCCTGCCGCAAAGATTTGCTCTTGGCTACCCAAAACTTAAACGTATTGATGAACAACATTATCAATGCTGCGCAATATGCTGCTGTTAACCTGTCAGACGCACACTTAAAAGTCGCTTAATGCGTGCATGAGTACGTTGTGTTTTTTAGCAACAACGTGGCTTCATGTCCTTTGTTCCAAAAGGAGGACGATTCACTATCGTTTTCACTATTGCTCTCGCTTTTGTACCGGGCACCTGAAGCACTTCTGTCTCGTTGCAATATTACAGACTCTTCTGGCAGCGTCAGTAATATGGTTTCTGGACCTAAAAAGCGCATTTCGATACGCCCTAGAGTCGCGCAATGAAAAACATGGTGTTCTGAGCTTTTATCGTCCTGTTTGTTTTTTGTGTTTAAATCAACAGCGCGTATTGTGTTAGTGCCAGTAGCAGGCTTGGTAACGTTGCCATCGTTTATTTTAACCAGCTTTAGGGTTGTAGTCTGGTTTTTTGATAAAAACCATACCCATGGTTTGTCTTTACTTATTTCTAGTTTATTTGCGCTTTCAAGTGCACCAATCAATCGCTGCTCTTGTGCCATTAGCGCAGGGGAGCACATTTTTCTTGTTAGTGCTAACTTACGTATTGAAATCTTGTCAATCGTGCGTGAAATCTGCCCAGTAAAGTTATTACAGCCTGCACGACCAGAAATAGTATTTCCCGAAATCATAGCCGTTAGATGGCTTTTATCGATAACGCCGGCGCCGTTTATATTCTCAATAAGCCAGTTTCCATCGAGTTCTAGCGCAGATCCCTCTTGCTTAGGCGACGAGCTTTTAAAGTTAGTAGCACAACCTGAAAAACAGAGTGCGAATACAGCGAGTAACCAAAATTTACACATCACGAATTTTCCTTTTTCATAAAGGTGCTTAGAAGGAGTGACAAGAAAAAGCACAACATCTGGGTCAGATGATAGACAGCACAAAGTCCGCTGCAAAAGCTCACAGACATCCTATGAGCCCGAGTTTACTGCTCTTATCTAAAAACTACGCTTATCTAAGACCAGCACGTCTTCTTGCGGCAATATCGAAAAATCAAACTCACCGAGAATATTCATACCTAAAAGTCCATCTGCATCGGGCAGCGCTTCTTCAGGCAGCACAATAGCAGAGACGTTGTTAAACGTGTACCCAGCAAACCTAAATTCTGGAATTCGTACAAGGGGGGCTTCAACACTTCCAGAAGCCGTTTGAATAGTAAATATGCCAATAAAAGTTAAATTTCGCATTTTGCCTAAACGGGCATACAAATTGGATGAAATTGCCGTCGTGCTTGCGCCCGTGTCGAGGATCATAGACGCGCTCTGATTAAGAACTTGGGCATAAACGTGATATGAATTTCCAATGCGTTCTAGTTTTACACGTACGGCATTATCGTCCTCTAAAAACGAGTCTTGAAGCTGGGGTTCGTCTGTGGTGTCAGAATCTGTCGCTGCTATCTGCTGATCGGACGCTATATCTCGAATAGCTTGCGCGTCACGGTCGTTAAAGGGAAGGGCTGCTAATACATCTTCCATTAGGGTAACTTTTAACTGATGGGCATAAGCAGTTGCTAAGTTAAGGGTGTACGTTTTGTTATCTGGCACGCGCTGAAAAAGTGGTTCGTTAAGCTTTGCTACCAGCTCCCACTGATGACTACTGCTAAGTTGCTGCTGAGCTTGCTGATACAAGGTTTGAATTTTCTCATTTATTTCAACTAACGCTGTATTCGATAGGGGCAAATCTGCCAAATCATAATAGTTAAGTAGTGCAGTAGGTAACGGCTTGGTTTGTCTTATAAGCTCTGCCTCTAACAGCAATAAGGGCTCACTTAACGGCGATATTTTCAGCTGTCTGTTGAGGGACGCAGCCAGTGCGGCCATATCACCACTTTGTAGTAACGCATTGAGCTCTGACAGTGAGCGCATCCCTTTAATCGATGCGCCATCTCTGTTTCTAGCATCCATGTTTCTATCATCTATGTCTCTGGCACCGTCGATACTATTGCTACCACTGCGTTTATATGCCTCTTCAGAGCGCGACCCGTTAGGCGAGATAGCATCATCGTTTTGCGCTGCAAGGTTTTGATTAAACGCATTCTTATTTGAGTGGGGATTTGAGTGGGGATTTGAGCGAGGATTCGACTGCGGAGAATTTGAAAAGCGCTGCCAAAGATAAACATTAAGCAGTAGCGAAGCGGTGAGCACCAGCAACAGTGTTATCAAAAGCATGCGGTTCATTTAACTCAGCCTATAGAAAATTGTGCAATGGAGGTAAATATCATTATGTTTAATAGTTCGCTAGTCGCGTATCTGGGTTAACGAATTAGGGTTTTGCAATGTCGCCAGTTGTTATACAGGCAGAGTGGTAGGCATCAATAAACTGAGCGGGCATTCGCTTAGGCACTCCGGTATCAAGGCTAACGCAAACAAAGGTGGTTAGCGCATCAAATACCGTTTTACTACGTACAGGGCAAATAAATTGAAACTGACGAGTAAGAGTAAGGCGTTTATCGCATTGCACTATCCAGGTTGCGCACTCTAAGGTATCACCTAGGTGAGCAGGAAGGTGATAGTTGAGTTCATGTCGCTTAATCACCATGCCCCTATTAAGCGATTGGTAATCGGCAAATTGCAGGCCAAGGGCATTAGAATGGGCCCACGCGAGCTTTTCTAACTGCGACAGATAGGCCACGTTATTCACATGCTTATAGTGGTCAATATGAGTATCATCAATATGCCAATGTTGAATAAATGGAGCATCATACATCCAGTTTAACGTATGCTCGGTCACGCAATTTTCCTTTCATGTTCATATGCTTGCTATCTATTCGGTTTAAACCACTGGCAGCGGGTTATCTTCTGGCAGTGTGGTGTTTTCACTTAGTAATATTTCCATTAGCCTGGTTTCGCGTTCTAACACCGGCTGAATGAAGCTTTGAACATCACCAATTGCCTTAAATGCATTGAATCCTCGGTCTAAAAATTCGTGTAGCGCCAGTAGCCCAGCCATTTTGGCAGGCCGCCGAGACATCGAAATTAGCATACCAATCCCTCGAACCTTGATGACATCGGCTAATTGATCGCCAAGGTGTGAAATTATGGTAATTTGGCTTTCTCGGTCATTTTTTCGACCTACGCTTCGGTAGGCTTGCGCGTAAGAATCGCGGTTAATCGGTTGTGTAGCAAAATGTTTATTTAAATATTGCGCCATTTCCATGTCTAAATCGAAAGACAGCGCATTTAACGACAGTGCGTCATTCATGGCGTTCATTGCTTTCTCGGGTAGCACTTTGGCAAGTTTCGGGATCACTCTTACCAAATCGGCATCTCGTTGACTAAAGTCTTTGGGGCCGTAAAGCTCTTCTACGAAAAAAGCCATCGCTTTTTGATAGCGCTGCTGTTGTGCAAGGTCATCGTGAGATACTAAAAGCCGCTGACATTGCCAGTCTTGAAGTTGATGAATAAGCGCCATTAGGTTGAGTTTGTTTGCCAAGTCTCGCTGAGCATTAACTCGATGAATATGTTTAATGATCTCTTGCGCCAAAATTCTCACTCCATCGTCAAAGAGGGCGGTTAGTGTTGTAAACGTAGATTGACTCATGCGCGTCTAGCTTTCAAGTGAGAAGTCATTTCTTTACTGGTATAATCCCGCAAAATCAATTGCGTGCTCAAAGTACGCATTCTCGATAGTCAGTGTTTATCAAAGCTTTGAGATATTTCCTCCTAGCCATAAGAAGTAAGCGTGAGTTGATATGAATACCCCTGTCCACCACAACGAATTAAGCGAAGTAGACACCGATGTGCCAACGCTTATCACGTTGTTCAATAGCACCTTTGCCGACTTCAACACGCGATTAGTGCTTGGGAGTGATGAACCCATTTACCTGCCCGCGAGTAAGCATTGCAACTATCACCAAATTGTTTTTGCAAACGGCTTTTTTTCTAGCGCACTGCACGAAGTGGCGCACTGGTGCATTGCCGGTGACAAACGCAGGCTGTTAGAAGATTACGGATATTGGTACTGTCCAGATGGCAGAGATACACAGCAACAGCTCGACTTTGAAAAGGTAGAAATAAAGCCCCAGGCTATTGAATGGGCGTTTACTGAGGCCGCGGGAAGGCAGTTTCAGGTCAGCACCGATAACCTCAATGGGGCCGAACCTGACCGAGAAGGGTTTACCGCAAACGTTGCCGCGCAGTTAGCGCACTACAGGCAAGCTGGTTTTCCCCATCGAGCCCAGCGCTTTATCTCGGCGCTCGCCACCACGTTTTCGCTTAATAAAAACAACGACACTTCATCAACTAGATGCATTGGAGATGACGCCGCATGAGTAAGCCAAGTTTTCGGCTAGGAATTATTGTAAACCCCTTTGCGGGTATTGGCGGTGCGCTTGCATTAAAGGGAAGTGATGGCGCTCAAATAAGAGAAAAGGCCCTCGCCATGGGAGCCGAGAAAAAAGCTAATGAAAAAATGGCCAAAGCGCTGAGTATTCTAGACGCGCTTTCAGGGCAAGTTACGGTACTTACCGCATCGGGTGACATGGGTGAAACCGTTTGTGCTTCTTTGGGTATTCCTTGCGAGGTTATTTATCACGCCCCTGAAGTGCAAACCGAAGGCGAAGATTCAGAAAATGCAGCCCATGCAATGGTAGAAGCCGGTGTCGATTTGTTGTTATTCGCCGGTGGCGATGGAACCGCTCGCAATATATGTCGCGTTGTAGGTGAAGCCATCCCAGTGCTCGGCGTTCCCGCTGGATGTAAAATTCATTCTGGCGTGTATTGCGTTTCTCCGGCAGCTGCCGGGCAGGTAGTGAGCCAAATGATCGCTGGAGAGTTAGTCAGTGTCATGGACGCAGAGGTGCGCGACATAGATGAAGATGCCTTTAGAGGCGGTAAAGTCATAGCCAAGCATTACGGTGAAATGCGAGTTCCCGCCGAACTGACTTACGTTCAAGCAGTAAAAATGGGAGGCAAGGAAGACGAGGCTTTGGTGCTTGATGATATTTCTGCCTACGTATCGGAGATTATGGAGGACGAACCAGACACCTTATTTGTGATGGGCTCTGGCTCAACCGTAGGCTCGGTGATGGAATATTTGGGGTTGGACAACACATTGCTTGGTGTCGATGTCATCAAAAACGGAGAGCTTGTTGCCAGTGATGTGACGGCATCAGAACTGGTTAAGCTAACTCGCGACAAACCGAGCAAGGTGGTACTTACCGTTATCGGCGGTCAGGGGCACATACTAGGGCGAGGCAATCAGCAGTTAAGCCCTGCTTTTATTCGCCAGTTGGGCAAAGAAAACATGATAGTTGTGGCAACCAAACAAAAGGTTCAAGCGCTAGATGGCAAACCCCTTCGGTTAGACTCTGGCGACCCACAATTAGATGAGGAACTTGCTGGAGTATTCACTATTATCACCGGCTATAAAGACAAAGTGTTGTACAACGCACTTTAAAACGAATTTAAAAACAAATTGTAAAAACGAATTAAGCAATAACAAAGGAGAAGAGAGTGTTACCACCTGCTGCTGCACCACACGACGTGGTAGAAAAAATCGCAAAAATTGAAGCTGCACTAGATGATGTTGTTAATCATGGAGATGATGATGAGCTGTTTATCGCAAGTTATCTGCAGGGGCATTTTGCAGTAGAGTCTCGCCGATTAGAAATGAAAGAAAGCGCAACCATTAAGCAGCTTGATGAAAACATGACGACGAGCTTAGAGCGTGCGTTTGCAAATAACGAGCTTGAAAAAGACGATGCAAAACTCGTCAATGCGCTGTGGTCTCGCTTATTTAATGCATTGTAAATTCAGCAATAATTGCCTCATTTATTCATCTTGTGTTCAGATAACTTCTATTATATTGTGCTCTCGTTTTTTAGAAGCATCGAATAGATAACGGTGTTAGCATTATAAAAAGGATTTATTATGTTTGTTACACGTGCAGCCCTTTGCGCCCTCGCTCTAGCTACTCCTACCGTATTTGCCGAAACTACGCCAATTAACCATGAAGTCAGCATTGGTTTCTCTGATGTCAGAGATGCAGATGATAATTTCATTGGTGCCAGCTACCGTCATTATTTTGATACGGTAAATATCGGCGAGCAGGCTTACGCAATAAGCCCATACCTTCAGCGCAGCAACAATATATCGGTAGACTATTTCGGTATTGATAACGTCGATCAGTTTAATGTTACCGGGGAATGGTTTTCTCAAGACGATTTAGTGGTAAGAGGCCGTTACGGCAGAACTACTGACGACAACAGATTCTACGATGCAACCCTACAGCGTTTTGGCGTTGATGTTTCAAAGTTTGTTTCTGAAAATTGGGAAATGGGAGCAGGAATAGACTTTTACGACCTTGATGAAACCTTTAGGGCTTTTGATGGTGGAAGCGATGTGCAACGTTTTGGTGATTCTGAATTCAGTGCCAGTGTATTTGCTCGCTATACAAGCTTCGGTTTCAATCCTTCAAGCTTTAAACCAGGTTGGGATATCAAGCTTAAAGGTACGCACTTTGACGATGAGCTTACGTTAGAAGTCGATGCGGATTACTACTTCAAAGCCAACTGGAGTGTAGGCGTTATGGCAATACACGAGAACAATGATCGCTTTGGTTCTGAAAACGTCATAGAGTTGGGCACCAACTATTGGTTTAATGCGCATTCATCAATTCGCTTTGGTGCTGGTGTTGATACCGATGAAGGCACACTAGGCTCATTAACGCTATTAGGTACGTTTAGATTTTAAGCCTCACGAATGCTATCTCTTTCTAAAGCCTCGCTAATGCGAGGCTTTTTATTGCCATCCGTCCTCTAGAACGAGCTGCGAAGTAGATCAATCTATACGTATTTTGAGTATGTAGTTAGGGCGTGTTGCTCTTTGCTGTACATTTTTGCAGCGGTCTGTAAGTTATTTGGGCAAGGCGAATGGTTGAAGGTCTAGCGGGCTAAATCGAAACCATTCAACGCAGGATAAATAGCTCACAGGCGCTGCCCGAAGGGGGCGTTATGGAAGCACTTTACTCTTTGTCGCCGCTTTTTTATTTGGGCTCTTTGACTTAGCCCGCTAGGCCTACGGGACTGTTTCGCAAACAAAATGCTTCCATTTAGCCCAAAACTCGTACAACAAAGAGCAACACGCCCTGATAATTATTAACAAGGTAAGTTAAATGTCACTGCACTCGATTACGCAATTTTGCTTTGTTGTCCTATTGATAAGTGCTAGCGAATTGGCGTTCAGTGTGCCTGCCCCCGCATTTGTTGAAAAAGAGCAGGCAGAATTGAGCGCAACAGGCTGTACTGACCCGAAATACAAGCAGTTTGTTGAAGAGCGGCTCGACTATTTTGAACGCAAAAACAAGCGAATGATGAAGCGTACTCAGCGAGACTACGAGCGAAGCAGCCAAGCGAAAAGCAATCCGTATCAGGTGATAGGGGATTTGAGCCGACACCTTATTTACAGCGCTCAATTTGAGCCGGTAAAAACCGTGAACGCCAAGATTGACCTTATGTTTCAGCACGGCGAACGCCTAAGCAGAGATCAGCAAATAGCCGGTAATGTATTTGATAATTTTAGTACGGAAGCGCATTTTGTTGGAATAGCGAGGGCGTGGGTGGCCTATCGGCAGGGGCGTAACCAAGATGCCTTCAATGAGCTGTTAACGTCAATTGATGTGAGTAACTCAGCTGTTTTGGAATCATTTGGGCCTGACTTCACCTTTATCCGCCGTATCTACCGCGATGGTTACACTAAGCCAGTGGTTGCCTATATTAATAAAACCAAAGATTTTTGGACAGGAAAGCGAGCCGATGCGCTGCGCTTTGCCTGGCTCACCATGATTGAACAGGGCTGCGCTATTCAGTTTGATTCACTTGATACTATTAAATTTTCAGAGCTGGGCCTTATAGCAAAGTAGACAGCCACTAACGACGGTTTTGTGAGTACTGTTGCTTGCACGCTTCTTCAGCGATCAGCGAGTTTCCCAATGCGCCCATCGGTGTCGCACCGATGTGTACATCTATCATGAACTATTCTGCTTTTTTAGAATTTTAACGATCCTGTTATTTATAATTTGTGACAAGTTCCAATTGTACAGTTCGGAGTCGGTAGTGCTGTAGAACCCAATTACGACGGTATCAAGTTCTTTATTGTATTCTGCAAAGCTCTGATATCCCGGTACCCAACCTGAATGTTCATATTCATAAATGGAAGAATAGATTTCCTGTTCTCCTGCTCGAAACAGTGAACCATCGTTCAATGCTCTTACGAATGTGCCCACGTCTTCTGCCGTAGCCAACATGCCATGTTCATCTTTTTTTAAATCAAAGGGATGACCTACATGATAGCCACTCATTACATGCTCCATATTCACATCCTCTAGCGAACTGAAGGTATTGTTCAAATTCAGCGGCATTAGAATTTCTTTCTGAATGAAATGGAAGTTATCATAACCGAGTACATCGTCCATTATCTTATTAAGCAATAGGTAGTTTGTATTGCAATATTCATAATCTTCACCGGGTTTAAAGTTGGCCGGCTTATCTAGGATCAATGCGATACTTTCTTCATAGCTTTGTGTAGGTGCAGCCCAAAAATTCGGAACATCCGTAAAGTTGGGAATACCGCTTCTATGCTGTAATAATAATCTCAATGAGATTGTGTCTGAGTTTTCGATTCTTCCTACAAGTTCAGGTAAATATTCGGCAATTGTCTTATCTAAATGAAGTCGTCCACTGCTTACTAATTTGGTAACGGCCACTGCATCATATAGCTTGCTGATGCTGGCAATCTTAAACAGTGCATGAGGTTTGGCGGGTATTTTAGCTTTTTTATTGTGCCAACCCGAAGCAACATACTGCGGGGGCTGACCAGTTCGGTCTATATAAACAATCATTCCGTCGAAACCATGGTCAATGGCTTCATCTAGCTGTACCTGAACCGTATTTGGCAGCGGCAGAATCCATGCCTTTACTAATAGCCACGGTACAAAGTACAAAGAAGTTATAGTCGCTATTAGAAGGGGTATTCTCAGAATTTTATTCTTTTGATTTTTGTTCATATCGCTTCAGTCGGTTATTGCTCTAATTACTTTTAATAACGAACGCAGAAACCAAGGGCATAACGGCAAAAACTGCTCTGAATGTAAGCTACCGAGTAAAGGAAGCTAGCGAGTTTATATGCGTTCATGCTTAGGGTTTGAAAAAGTGGATTCCCAAGATACTAGTGCTGCGCAGAGGCTCGATATTATGAGAGTGAGGATAGATGCGCCAATACCATAGAAGGCAACCATAACTGATTTGAATAAAACCGGTTGAGCGCTGTAAGTAAGGGTTCCTCTGACCAGCATTGGCTCACCTGGGGAAAAGTAGCTCAACGAAACAGCAAGAAAAATCGCCAAAGCAAGACCAAAGAAAACGTATCCCAAGTAGGCTAGGCAAGGCGCGATAAACAATAATGCGCCTAGGTTATTCGGCTTTAAATGGGAGTAGGGTACTAGTTTCATAAAAATTCCATTTGTATGTGTTTACACTGGATTTTCGTTTTGTGACATTACTGATAAAAATATATAAGTAACATAAAGGTGGCGACTATTGAAACGCAACCCGCAATAAACGATTTTGGCGGCTCTTGTCAGAACCCGTTCTATGTTTTGTTATGTAACCCGGCCCGTTGAACCAAATTTCTTCCTATTCAGACCTAACGTTATCAACCCTATAAATGCGAACAAAGTGCCAATCGGAATGATAAAAAGCAATAAGAATGAGTAAAATATCAAAGTCCAAAACAGCCAACTTGTGCGGTACTTTAGTACTGTAACGGAAATTAATAGAAACATTATCCCCAGCATAAAAAGACCAAAACCCACCACAATAGGTTTCAACATTGACATCTCTTCTGGGGTTATTTTAGGTTCATTGGTACTGAAAAGGCTTATGTCTTGAAATGAAGAGTAGATGGGGACGAGCGCATCTACCATTCCCAATGGAAGTGCCCAAAAAAGCAATAAACCTAAAATTGTAATATATTTCCCTATAACCTCTTTACTCATCTGCTCCCTCTTACTTAGTTGTTGGTTTTACCCCATAACGGGCAATGGCTTATTGGCGAAAGCGGCGAAACCGTTGGCGAGTCATACTCCTAGCCCGCAAAGCGTAATACGTTAATTTGCTCGTTACGTTTTGTTGCTTGATACATTTTGCCGAGCTAAAAAGATAGCACACAACAACACCGGCAATAGCTTTGGTAATGTAAGCGCAAGGTTGTACCACATATCGTCATTATTATGCGCGATAGTAGCTAAGCCATATACCATAAACAGAATGAACGGAGCGATAAGAAAGGAAGAATTGACCATATTAAAAAGCCGCCTAAAAATTATCGCGAGCAGATAAAACGAAAGTGTGAGCGGCAGACCAATGGTGATGAAGCTTGTTAATGACAGTGCCAAAGTTGGTGAAAGTTGCATTAAGGGTAATAGCATTTTTTCTGGGACGGCAACTGCAGCGCCATAGCCCATAATCACTATCGACAAACAGACAAATAAAACGCCGGCAGCAAAAGATAGAGACCTGTTTGCCAAAGGCTTATTTTTTAGATTCATTTCCATATCAAAGTTCCTTTTAAAAAGCCTAATAGCTTGCTATCAGGCTAATAGTAGTTTGCTAAGATAGCGACGAAGTAAAGCCATGCTTGCGCTTCAGTGTACCTGCTATTTGGCACATAAATTAAGCGCGTTGTAACATTTAATGAGGTGATACTTTCACTGAAACTTTAGTCGGTGAATTGGCTGCCAACTCCATTACTTGTTTGTAGGTAAGGCCATCCATCTTTTTGCTTAAAATATAGTAATTGATTGACTCCATAGTGGGGTCATCAAGCAAGTCAACAGCACTAGTAACGTCAGAAAATTGTATAGCAACCAACGCTGCAGCAAAGTCGACTCTTTTACGATTGGGTAGCTTTTGTAGCATGTAGCTAATATCGTTTTGGATCGACGTTTCGCTGCTTCCATTGAAAACAAATTCTTCTTTGGTACTGGCGCAACCCAATAAAGAAATAAACGCAACTGATAAAAATAAAACTCTCATAGTCTTCCTTAAATATGTCTATCCCTGAAAACGCAGTGAGTGATTTGGTCTGGTTTTTAGGCGGTATTAGGGCTTCGTATTTTCCTGTAACGCATAGTAAGAACTGTAATAATGCCACATAAAATGCCGGTGCTAAAAGCTCCATTAAAGCCCAAAGAAACTACAAGCGGGCGTAAGACAAATAAATTAATAATGAGCGCTGGTATGAATGCAATAGCGAATACTTTCAGCTTAAACATTGTTTCAAAGGGTGAGTTGCAGTGTGGGCAAACTTTTCTTTTTCCCCACTTATTGGCAGTTTTAGAAAAGAAACCTATTTTTTCTTCACAGTTTGGACACCTAAAGAACTGTTCGTTTGATTCAAAATTATCATCGAGTGTCTCTGGATTATTTTTCCCTAATGGGAGTCGCGAATTTAACTCGTTTTTTATCCGCTCAACTCGATCTGGAAAGGCTTCTCTATCTATATTGGCTAGAGCATCTTCTAGCTCTGCAATTGTATATCCTGAATAATCTGGTTCCATCTATAAATTTTCCTTGTCACCTAACGTTAAGCAAAAGAGCAGTTGCATTGCGCGTAAATTGCCTAGGGCGGCGAGCTATGTAGCTGTCTCAGTGAGTCCGTTCCGCTAAATTTTATGGACTAAACACCAGCATAATAATCAATAGTATCGACAGTTAAAATTAAATATTCTTTGATTCTAACAACTTTACTCACAGGGCATACCTCTTTGCATGTTAATGGCAAGCCACTCCCATTTGAACGTATAACTCATGCTTTATCCTCAACTCCAATACTTCTCCAATCATAAATTTTCTTGTTAAGTAACATTGCAAATATTATCTGATGTGATGGTCTCCTCCCAAATTCGGCATCCAAGTGCCATGATTGAATTTGAACTTACAATCAAACCGGAGAAAACCAAAATGAAGATTACAACAATCGGGTTAGATATAGCAAAAAGAGTCTTTCATGTGGTGTGCTGCAACAAGGAAGGCAGGTTGCTGAAAAAGAAAATGTTAAAGCGAGCAGAGGTGCTTGCTTTCTTTCATTCTCATCCTGAATGCCTTGTTGCTATAGAGTCTTGTGCAACTTCTTCTTATTGGGCGAGGGAAATTCAAAGGTGTGGTCATGAAGTAAAACTGATTCCGCCACAGCATGTTAAAGCGTTTTTAGTCGGCAACAAAAACGATTATAACGATGCCTTAGCTATCGCTATTGCCGCCCGTCAGCCCCATATCAGAGCTGTTGGTATAAAATCAGTCGAACAACAAGATAATCAAGCTCAGCATAAGGCCAGAGCATTAGCTGTTGGGCAGCGCACAGCATTGTGCAATCAAATAAGAGGACTGGTGGCAGAGTATGGAATATGCGTACCTCAAGGTGTCCATACACTACGCAAGCATATTTCAATATGGTTGGAGGATGGCAACCAGCAATTATCTATACAGTTTAAGGCACTTCTGTTACAGCTTAATAAACAACTTCATACGCTAGATAGCAGTATCGAGGTATATGACAAGGCAATAATGCAATACGCAAAAAACAATGCAATTTGTCAGCGTTTGCTATCTGTTCCCGGTATTGGCCCGATGATATCAAGTGCCTACTTTAATGAAGTTGGTAATGGCAGAGCGTATCGAAAGGGGCGTGATGTGTCAGCGTCATTAGGTTTGGTCCCCAAGCAACATAGTAGTGGCGGAAAAGATGTATTATTGGGTATCAGTAAAAAAGGTAATCGTTACTTACGATGTTTACTCGTCCAAGGTGCCAAAGCCGTTGTTTCTAGAGCTAAATCCAAAGATGACAAACTCAGTCTATGGATTAACCATCTGGTTTTTACAAGAGGGCATAATCGGGCATGTGTAGCGTATGCCAATAAGATGGCCAGAATGGCATGGGCAATCACGGTATCAGGTGAGGAATATTCACCAGTATAATAAGAACAAACACTTCAACGAATTGCGAAGGCGTAACAGATAGATGACATAATAGGTCAAACCGGCATATTTAAAACCTGTCGAATTCAGAGGTAATAAAATACCGATAATCTGATAAGGACGATATGCGCGAAATACATCAAGGTCATAGCTTTTACGGCTAATTAAAGACCGAATATATGACAGCAACCCTGTCCCTGTTATCTAGATGATAAACCTTGCAATACGGGAGGAGACCATATATGAATTCGGGGTCTGAATTCGAGCCAATCAACTTTCTGACTTTAGAGACTACTAGTGTGGCCGCAATTAACGCCAAAATTTGAAATGGAATAAGCAAAAAGCCACCTACCAGATATGCTTGAATAAAATATTCACTGAGTAGACCCGACACTACAAAGTAGCCCATGAATTTGTGTACCAGCACACGCCTTAAAACGCTTGTTATATGATATGAAACTCAAGGCTTACTCAATGCTGAGTGATGAATTAGCCAATAGGCGGCGGCTACAAAAACGCCACCTACCAATACAGCGAGTGACCAAATTACTGGACCCACAAACGCTAGTTGTCGATTTTCTTCGTTTAATCTGCTGGAGTCATTAAATATAGCGGCACTAAACGCGAGGTGCACAATTATAGTTGCAATAAGTGGCAAGATTGCCCACATAGACATTGATGAAAAGAAATGAGAGTTAAAATCCATTTATCATGTTTCCTTTTTTTAAACTCAACTTGGCTAAAATGCGAAGCAGCTCACGCGCCGGCGTCCCAGCGAACGAGTGGCTGACGTAAGCCATGCTGCAGGAATTTTATGAGAATTTAGCATCTTATTAAGCAATTTGCGCATGCTTACAGAAAATGGTTTAAGGCATTCTTCATTGCAGCTGTTTTCTACTGCTAACAAATTGATTGTGATAGAAGAGATATTTCTACGCTTGGCAAGTAAACATAGTTGTCCTATTGCCCAGTAACCAAGATGATCGTTATTACGACCATTAAGCATATGAGTAAAGTTTCTTACAATACCCTTGAACTCAGTTCGGCGAGCCATGATCCCCCTTGGCTTCTAACCTTAAGCTAAGGGGCAAAAAGTAGCGCGCAAAATAGCCGAAGGCGCGCTGCGATTGTGTTTCAGTGAGCCCGCTTTTGGCGAAAGACTTAAGCATTTTGTAAGGCATGTTTACAAACACCCTCGTTACTCAATTGCTCTTTAACTTCTAATATAAATTTATTCGTTTGCTCTTCTGTTCCGAAGAGTTTTTTACTTGATAAAAATAGACCTTGGAGGTCTTCAAATATACTCAAACTCGTTTCTAAATTTGCACAGTGGTAGGCCTTCAAATTCTTCTCATTCCCTTGAGTCAAAAGGCTAACGGACTGAGAGAATGTACGCATCTCAGAAAAATTGGATGATTGAATGCTATGAATGAATAAAATATACCCTAGGAATCCAGCAATAAGCGCCCCTAAAGCGAAAGAAGAAGTACAATAAGCCAACGTTTTCATAGTTTTCCTTTTGAGTGCTTAACTTTTTTGTAACGGGCGTAGGCACGCGGAGAGTAATAGCGAAGCCACCCTACGTATTAACGTCCTATACGCGCTAAGCGAGTATTTATGACAACGTGGCTGCTAACTTTAAGCTAATATTCATGCATTAACTTAACGGTGTAAACTCCGAAAAGACTGACGAGATTTCTTTAACTTGAGAAACCGGTACATAGTCACAAACCTCTGAAAAAGATACCCACATTTCCTGTATTTTCACGTTAGAGTGGGCTTTTTCAATAGCGTCTTTAGATGCCCATTCAAATACTTCGATAATGGTTCCATCTTCTGAACGCATAGAAATAGCGTCTCGATTACTGATTAAGCCCTCCTCCCGGAGAGTAGGAATGTGTGATTTTACAAGAGCTTCAAGCTCAGCTTGTTTTCCTTTCTTTGGCTTATAACCGACAATAACTATTCTACCTGTCATCATTAGTTCTCGATGCTGATTGGCACATAACACCTAGCTAAGGGGCGCATGTGCAGCGCGATAATGGCGAAGCCGCGCTGCGTTTGTGTCCCAGTGTGGCATGCAGTGCTACACGTGTTAAGCGCTTTGTTATATGCCATTTGTTAACCTAACCCTCATAACAGATGATAGTAGCAACAGCTTCTAATATTGAAGATTGATTACCGTGCCAGCCTTCTGAGGATGTAGAATTTGAAATGCTTTTAAGACTAATATTTTCTCCAAATTTAGACCTACTAAATTCGTAATATCTAGAACGGCACGCTTTTCTAGCTGCAAGATGTATCTTATTTTTGACTGCAACTTTCCCTTCCGATATTGGGCCTTGCGCAGTAATACGATAAGAGTTTTCTGATATTTGCTCTACAACGGGCTCCTGTTGTACCGCGCAACTTAGCAGAGTAAGAAACGTTAATGTTAGAACAGAAACTCTCACCTAAAACCCTTCTTTGGCATACAACGCCTCAAAAAAAGGGCAAGTGCTTACCGGCGAAAATGCCGAAGGTGCCGGTGAGTGCTTGTCCCAGAGAGCAGAACGAGCGTTGTTGATTGGTTTGTTATACATCCTGCTAGTTTAAACCACAAAACCTTTTAAACATGCCTACTGCTGAAACCATTGGTTGGGTTCCTAGCTTGTCCACATTTGCAAAAGCTGGGTCGTCCAGCGAATCTGTTTCGGGTAATACGATAGTAACTTTGTCACCACTATTATCCGTATAAATTGAAGACCAATACTCAGCACCTCTTTCCAATGCGAGCTCGGTGTAAACGCACATCATCCAGCGAGAAGCACCAGCGGAGCGTTGTTGAAAGTTTGGAATATTTAACACTGATACAGATCCCTCTCTTTCCACTTCAGTCACAACAAAGTCAAAAGCAGTAATTCCCCTGTCTTTAGATGATACCGAAAACAATGCTTCACCATATGAGCTGAAATGCACGAATGTCAAAGAGATGAAAATTGCTAAAAAGATACATTTCATTATTTAAGTCCTTTTGGGTGTATAACACTAAGCTAATGGGCAGTGACGTAGTGGCATAATAGCGAAGCGCTGCTGCGTTACTGTCCCAGTGAACGAAGTGAACGTGTTTAGCGCTTTGTTAGCTGCCTGTGCGTTCTAAAGACTGCGATTGCTCCAGTCTCTCAGCCAACCAAACCTTAATTATAGATTGGCGAGTAACGCCAACCCGACCAGCTTCTCTATCCAAGGAATCGATCATCCATTCCGGAATGTCCACGTTAATCCTTTTTTGTTTTTGCATTGGGCGTTTTGCTTTGGATAAATCTAAGTGCTGAAGAATTTCATCTCCACTCTCAAAATTGTCCTCGAAATTTTTAGCTTTCATATATTGCCACCTCTGACTTTCTGGAGCGTCGTACAGAAATAATTCGAATGTTTTTATTCCTAAGAGTAATCACTGCTGTCCAGTGTTTGCCACCTATAAGACCAATAATGATATATCTAGGTTCATCCTCTGTTTTTGCTGGGATCTCCAAAAGCATTGGGTCATTCCAAAGCTTTTGGGCTTCAACAAAGTTGATTCCGTGTTTGGTGAAATTAGAATCACTTTTAATTTGGTCAAATTCAAAATTCTGCATGAGTAAAAATTATACCTTTTTAACTCATTCTGCAAGGGTGAAATTGAGGGGCAGCGAACTTTCCAATAACGGGCAGGAACGAAGGGCATAATGGCGAAGCCGCCCTGCATGTATGCGTCCTAGCGAACGAAGTGAATGAGTTTATTGAGTTGTTAGCTGACATTGTTAAATTGAAAAGTGATAGCATATACGCTAGCATATAAATTATGAGCAAAGTAGTTATTGACACCAGTTTACTTATTAGCGCCTTGATTGGCAAAACAGGGCCAGCCCGAGAAGTGATACGGCAATGCTTGTTGGGTCGGTTAAAGCCGCTAATTAGCACGACCTTATTTTTGGAATATGAGGCAGTAAGCAAGCGAAACAAAATCAAAGAGTTGTGCCCGCTTACCGAGGATGAAGTGAAGAATTTATTAGCAGCATTTTTTAGTGTTTGCGAATGGGTGCAGATACATTATTTGTGGCGACCAAATTTAAAAGACCAAGGCGATAATTTTCTCATTGAACTTGCAATAGCAGGAAATGCCGAGAGCATTATTACGAATAACCTAAAAGATCTGCGAGATGCGGAATTACAATTTGACGGTTTGAAAGTGTTAGCGCCAGAAGATTATTTGAGAGGAGTTTAATATGTCTACTCTAACTGTACGTTTACCAGACGATAAGCATAATCGATTGAAGGCTTTGGCTGCGCATAAAAAGTTGAGCTTAAACAAATTAATAGAAGAGTTGTCTACACAAGCGATAGCTGAATTTGATACTGAGGTAAGATTTAAGGCGATTGCTGCTACTGGAGACAAAAAGAAAGGTTTAGAACTTCTAAATAAGCTTGATTCATATTTTGGCAGCTAACACCCGCATAACGTGCAAAAACACGTGGGCTATAATACGAAGCGAGTGTTTATGCGTTTGTTATGTGCTTAACCAAAAAAACAGCCATGCTCGTCACTGTTTAACGTTGAGAACACTGACTCAATTGACTTAACTTGGGGCGTAGGCTCATAGCTTTGCCATTTTAGATTTTGACGCAACCAATAGATTTTCCATATACCTTGAAATTTTACAAAACTAGCTTTAGCAAATGGGTACTCTTTATACTCGGTTGGATTGTTCCAAACCGGACGAATTTCAAAAATATACAAAGTCTGATCTTCTAAACGCCAGCCTATGTCTAGTTTACTTCGAATTTCTGGAGGTGGCCTACGAGCAGCAAGAAACGACTCTGCTGCCTTCTCCACTTTTTTAATTTCAAATTCACTTAAAACCATAGAGTCCTAAATTTCCTTTGGCACATAACTTCCCGTATAACGGGCAAATACACGTAGGCTATAATATCGAGCAAAGCGAGGGTAGCCCTCGTATATTTGTCCCCCGCGAGCGTAGCGAGTGTTAATGCGTTTATTGGGTTGTTATAAGCCACTGTTTAAATAGCCTTGCGCATTTTATCTATTAACTCAAGGCATGCCTGATAAAGCAAGATTTCCATGTCCTCATTATGGTAAAGAGGTCCCCAGCGACCGGAGGGAGTGCCAACAGCGTTTTGTTAGCTGCGTTTTTGCCACGTTCTTGGAGCTCTACTTGTGTGCATAACCGCAAATACCAGAACTTTATTACCAAACATTTTGTAAAAAACACCAAATGGAAAGTGCCCGATAAGTACGCGGCGAAAATCCCCGTACACTTTCTGGTAAATCTCTGGGTTTTCTGTGATGTTATTCAATGCTGATTCTACAGAGGCAATAAAATCATTTCCTAGCCCAGTTTGGCATTGTTGATAATAAGAATATGCGTCTTTGATATCTTCTTCTGCTTCCGGCCTGATAGATAAAATAAATCTCATTAGCCAGTGATTCTGCTCTTAACGTCGCTCCAACTTGAACCAAAGTCTTGGTCAGCTTCGAAGGACTTTATTCTATCGTTAAGAAGCTGAGCTTGCTCTTTTGATAATTCAATAGAATCTTGTTTTGCAGCTACTGAGTCCCAAATCCTCTGGGCGAGTTCAACTTTTTCTATAGTTGAGAGGTTCTCTATTTTCATAGCAGGTCTCCTAATATATCGAGTGCTACAAGTATAATTGTTTATTAGACAAAAAACATTTCGATTTCACTGAAGCAGCTAACTACCCACATAAGGGGCAGTAATACGTGGGCTAAAATCCGAGCGAAGAGACAGAGCCCACGTGTTAATGTCCTAGCGCGCCTGCGAGCGGCTTAATGTGATTGTTAGGCGGCATGCAGATCTATTGGCTGGACGTTATCCAAGTTGATGTTTTGCTTTGCCTGCCAAAGTTCATAGTTGTCTTGCATACTAAGCCAACTCTCAGGGCTGCGCCCTAATACCTTTGATAACCTTAATGCCATTTCTGGCGTTACTGCACTTTTTCCCTTAACGACACGATTTAGTGTAGAAGCGGCAACACCAAGATGAGTCGCAAGTGTCCTGCAACTTATACCGTGTGGTTCCATGTAAATGGACTCAATAAATTCACCAGGATGTGGTGGGTTATGCATATTCATTAGTGATAATCCTCGTAATTTAAGATGTAAGCATTACCATCCGTGAACTCGAAAGTTACTCTCCAGTTACCGTTGACAGATATCGACCAAATGTTTGACCTTTCCCCTTTAAGTTGATGTAGAGAGAAGCCTGGCAAATTAATGTCATCAATATCTTGCGCGGTGTGAATAGCAGCTAACTGCATGCGAAGTTTTTTCGCGTGCTTAGTCTGTATGCCTGAAGTTTTCCCTTTTTCGAAAAACAGCTTCAGGCCCTTATGTTTAAATGACTTAATCATGGAAAGAGTGTAGCGTATTGCGCAACGCGGTGCAACTTGACGCCTAACGGCCCGCATAACGGGCAAAAATACGTAGGCTAGAATACCAAGCGCAGCGCAGGGAGCCTACGTGTTTTTGTCCCAAGGAGCGCTAGCGACTGAGTTGATGCGTTTGTTATACGCAATTTGCCACACCTGTAGCGCATTGCTACAATGTGATAAAGAATTATAAGGAGACATATTATGGCAACCGCGAGCGTAAGACTAGACCAAGATCTAGTTGAGAAAGCTACCATTATGGGTAAAGCACTAAACCGAACGATGCCTAAACAGATTGAGCATTGGGCAAAAATAGGTGAAATGATGGAAGATAATCCTGATTTACCATACGAATTCGTGAAACAAGCAATTATTTCCAAAGCGGAAAAAGAGGCAGGTAAATTGGAGCCTTACGATTTTGGCTAAGATTACGAGTGTTTTACAGACAGCTAATTTTAAGAGAGCAGTAAAGAAGTTACATAAGAATCAGAAAAAAGACTTAGATAAAGCTGTAAAGGAGATGATGGACGATCCTCTTCTAGGAGAACAGAAAAAAGGCGACCTAGCTTTTCTTCGCGTGTACAAGTTCAAGATGGTTAAGCAGCTAACCTTATTAGGTTACAGCTACGAGGACGGCACTGTAATTCTTGAATTAATAGCTCTTGGTTCACATGAAAACTTTTACCGCGATGTTAAAAAGTTGTTCTGACCAATTGCGTATAACACCCGCATAACGGGCAAAAATACGTAGGGCAAAATAGCGAAGCGCCCCACGTGTTTGTGTCCCAGCAGGCCGCCCCAGCGGACTGCGACTTATGCGCCTTGTTAGGGGCAGACTCATGTCTTTGGACAACAGTCGATTTGAACATCTTGCTTTCCTGTCCATGAATAAATTTTGATTTTGTCTGCGAAAGGATACTCTGAGTTGTCCTGCGGTATATCAACAACTTTAACAAGGTCTGAACCACACCACGAGGCCTTGTGCCAGTAACTTACGATAACATTATGCTCTGAAATGATCTGCCTTACAAAATCCAAAGCATCATCGTATGCATCATTATTTCCAAAGTCGTCACAGTGAATATGATATGGACCAAAAAGACGGTCACTTCATCATCGCAGGTTTCTAATTCCAGGTCTGGCTTTCCAATATCATTGGGTCTTGGAATTTTGATTTACAAAAAGGGTTCTCCCTTGGGCGAGACAGTTGAGCAATATTTAACCCATTCTGGGAACTCTTCCTTGAAACGGCTTTCTATCTTTTTCGAAAAGTCATCCATGATTTATCCAAGCCCCTAACTTTTCAATAACGGGCGAAGGCATGTGGGGCATAATGGCGCAGCCGCCCCGCATGTATGCGTCCCAGCGAACGCAGTGAGTGTGTTGATTGGGTTGTTAGCTGCCACTTACTAGTAATGGTAACGACATGAGATAACCGTAATTGCGGTATCGTCCACGGCAT
>OJFG01000040.1_pt1 | contig 98873 bp, 82 predicted proteins | sample 1594071 | NCBI WGS metagenome assembly OJFG01 (sample SAMN05416818, study PRJEB24817) | seawater metagenome | isolation source: Sea water | place: Canada:Atlantic | collected 2013-07 | reverse complement strand
TTTCTTGCTGTGCTTCAGGCGTGATCATGCACTGGCCGTGTAGTTCACGGTCTGCGCGAGAATGAGCTTGGTTGCCTGGAGATAGTAAATCAGTAGAGATATCACCTTCTGCAGCAATATATGTCACTACATCAATTTTCTCTGGTACGTCAGGTAACTTAGTAAAGAACTCTGCTTTTGCGTAGCTCTCTAGAATGTCTTTTGCTATTGCATTGCCTGCGTTGAACGACGCTTCTAAACGCTCTGTATCAGCTTCGTAAAGGTAAACCTGTGTTTTCACTACTTCAGCAGCTGGTTTCGCAACCGCTTCGTTGTCTGAAAGTGCCAAATCAAGAAGCACTTCAACAGACGGGCCGCCTTTCATATGAGAAAGAAGTTCTAATGCAAACTCAGGCGTGATTTCATCAACCTTTTCTTCGCCAAGTACAATTTCCTTCAGGAAAGTCGCTTTTACGCCAGCAGCACTCGTCGTGCCTGGCAAGGTATTGTAGATGAAGAACTTAAGAGAATCTTCGCGATGCTCATTACTTGTGTCTTTAATTTGAGCAATGATTTCTGATAGTAAATCAGCACTATCAATGGGCTTAGGGTGTAGACCTAATTCCGCTTTACGGGTCTCGATTTCTGCCAGATATTCTGAATACAAACTCATAGGGTTCTCTCGGTCATAGTTTTACGTGGGCGTAGTGTTAAGTCGGTCTTAGCTATACGCATATAAAATTGGTGCTTATTTTAACTGATTTTTGCTCGTTACGTAATCTTTGAAGTAAATCAGCCCGTGAAGCCAGCTGCCGTGCTTCGCTAACATTAACACTAACCGCAACCGCGCTAACGATTTACCACAGATAGAAAAACCTAAATTTACTCTATATTATTCATGCACTTGTGAAAAATAAGCATATCACTTTGTGCATAAATCCCTCAACCCATTCTCACGCACTAAATAAGCAATGGTGTTGCATTTATGTCAGACATTTTTGCTGGTTATGGTTGTACCAGTTCAAATAATACACAGAGCACATCAATGAGGTGTTAATTGGGCTTTGTTAATCAATATAAGGGCGTGTTGACCTTTGCTGAACAACAAAAAATCAACACGCGCTAGTTTACAGGCGAAATTCTAATGACTTTCCCTTTCTCCCCATCGGTAAGCAGTAAAATGTCGCCGTTTTTATCGATTGCCACATCTCGCAAGCGAGTGTCTATTTTATCTAATAGCAACTTCGCGCCCTTTACAATACTGCCGTCTCTCAGATTTTCTAATGGCACCGCGTATACGCGCTTTGTTTTAAGTGCTGTAACAATCGCTGTGTTTTTTAAAGCCGTAAATCCGTCATCGTTATAAATAGCCATTGATGAGGGCGCTATTGACGGTGTCCAATCAAGCAACGGGTTTACCATGCCTTCGTAGTGATTAAAGGGGGAGATTTGCGCACCTGAATAATCAACGCCTAGAGTAACCACAGGCCAACCGTAGTTATCACCACGAGTTACTCTATTAATTTCGTCGCCACCATCTGGCCCGTGCTCGTTAAGTAAAATTTCGCCACTACTGGTGATAACAAGGCCTTGAGGGTTTCGATGCCCTAGGGTGTAAACATACGGGCTCTCAGGGAAAGGCGCATTAGCGAGTGGCTCACCGGTGATAGTAAAGCCTAGTACTTTTCCAAGGTGTGAACTTACTACCTGCGCCTGCTCACGATAGTCAAAGCCATCTCCAGAGGTCAGCAGGTATTCCTCATTACCTAAACTTAGCAATTTAGCGCCGTAGTGCACTGGGGTATCTCTGACCGTATTAATTTCAAACACTGGCTGAATATTCGTGACGCCGAATGCTGAGGAAAATTGGCCAGATACCACCACGAGTTTATTCTCTGAGTCCGTCCCTTTTGAGTAAGATAACAACAGCGTCGATGAGGTATCAAAATCGTCAGCGGGGATAACATCTAACCAGCCTCCTTGTCCTTTGGTATAGAGGCCCGGAAGATTAACCTTTACCCTAGATTGCGCATTTGATTCATTGATAATTGCTAACTGTCCGTCACGTTGAGTAACAAGGATAACCCCACTTGGCAGTACTTCAATAGACTTGGGAAAGGAAAGCCCATCGATGACTACATTTGTTGAATATTGGCTCTCTTTGAGCAATGGCTCTTTTGACACTGCCTCTTTTGACACTGGCTCCTTTAGCAATGACTCCTTTGACTGTGGCTTTTCTGATATGGCTTCTTGGGCCTTTATGCTTATAGACAAGCACGCTATCAGCATTGCACTGGTTACAATCAGTGCGCTCGTTATCTTCATATTCACTCTCGAGATTGGTTTCTTTAATAACACTATCATGGTATACCCGTTTCATACGCTAAATTTATACACGCTCAATGTGGTGCTTAATGCTCGCCTTTTTACGACATACTTTTTTTCGTTTTACACCTGCTTGGATTATCGCTTTTGTTTTCGCAAGCGTATTACACTCTCACTTTGTTCTGTTTGAGTTGGCGGCACTTAACATCAATATTCCAGTTTCCAAGTGGCTCACTATGGTGCTGGAGGACCTGTCTGGTTTACTACCAACCTACGGTGCCATTATTGCAGTGACACTCACGCTCAGTTTTTTCATCGCGAGTAGACTTAACAGCCTCCTTGAAAAGCGCGCTCTCACTTTGACAAAAAATGGCGCCGCGAGCACTTTTAGCGCCGCAGGCATTTTTGGCGCCGCAGGCGCTATCGGCTTTTTAGTCATGCTAGCGGCTATGCAACCTATTTTAGATGTGACACTTATAGCGGGCGCTAGAAGTCACCTCGGCATTGCAGCTCAATGTATTGCTGGCTTTGTATCTGGCATTGTCTACGGCCGTTTACGCTAACTCACGGTGATAGTTCACAACCATTAACATTACTTTTGGTTATAATAATTTATAAACCAACAAAGATGTAAATGAAAAGTTAACTTTGCTAATGTTACGCTATTATTGAATAACCGCGCCCTACTAGGAACAAGCAATATGATAACTTATCCAGAAAACGTCACCTGCTTAGCTGATTATATCGAAAGTGTATTAACGAAGTTTGCTGATAGACCCGCATATACTGCATTGGGGCAAACCCTTACGTTTAGCGAGATTGATGAGAAATCATCCGCACTTGCCCGTTACCTTGTTAATGAGGCCAAGCTTGAACCTGGCTCCCGTGTGGCTATTCAGCTTCCAAACCTCATACAAAACCCTATTGCGGTATATGCAGCCCTTCGTGCTGGCCTTGTGGTGGTAAATACCAACCCGCTCTACACTGAACGCGAAATGAAGCATCAGTTTACAGACAGCGGTGCCACTGCACTTATCATCCTTAGTGACTTACTCCCTAAGTATGACGCAATTAAAAGTGACACCACTATTCGCACTGTCATTACAACGTCTGCCACCGAACTGCTAGACCCGAGCTCGGCACCTTCTATTGAAGGCACAGTATCACTATCAAGCGCCGTCGAAACTGGCGCTAAAACTGCAGAGTTCAAACGCCCAGCGGTAGAAAAAGAAGAATTGGCCATGTTGCAATATACCGGCGGAACTACGGGTGTAAGTAAAGGGGCGGCACTGAGTCACAATAACGTGCTAGCCAACTGCATCCAAATGCTTGACAGAATAGGTCAGCAGTTTAAAGACGGCCAAGAAGTCGTAGTATGCCCCCTGCCGCTTTACCATATATACGCCTTTACGGTGTGCATGATGGCGCTGTTTTCAAAAGGCAGTCAAATTGTACTTATCCCGAACCCAAGAGATATCGACGGCTTCATTCAAACGCTCAAGCCACACTCCATCACTGCTTTTGCCGGTATTAATACGTTATTTGTTGGGTTAGGTCGTCACCCTGAATTTGCCAAACTCGACTTCTCAAAACTACACCTAACAATGTCAGGTGGCACTGCATTAACCCAAGCCGCAGTGTCTATTTGGAAGGGGGTTACCGGTAATACCATCACTGAAGGATACGGCCTATCTGAAACTGCACCAGTGGTATCGTTTAATATCCCTGGGAAAGAAGAAATTGGCACCGTCGGGCATGAGCTTGAAGATACTGAAGTCGCGCTGCTCGACAGTTATGATAAACCTGTTGGCGATGGAGAGTCAGGCCAAATCGCAGTAAGAGGACCACAGGTTATGCTTGGGTATTGGCAGCGCGATGACGAAACTGCAAAAGTAATGACCGAAGACAACTTCTTTAAAACCGGCGATATTGGCGTACGCACTGAGTCAGGCGCAATAAAAATAGTCGACCGACTTAAAGACATGATCATCGTTTCTGGCTTTAATGTTTATCCTAATGAAATAGAGGAAATTCTCACCTCCCACCCCGACGTCATGGAAGCCGCAGTAGTTGGCAAGCCAGATGAAAAAACAGGTGAACGAGTTTGCGCCTTTATTACCGTGAGTAGTGATATCAAAGTGGAAGACGTTACCGCCTTTTGTAAAGAGCAGCTCACTAACTACAAGGTACCTAAGTCTATTGAGATTTTAGAGGAACTTCCTAAGTCGACTGTAGGTAAAATTCTTCGTCGCGAACTAAGAGACAAAGGTTAGTCAACAAAAATAGATAAACCAATGCTAAGTCGGTTTTGAACAATCAAGGTTCACTCTACCTTGAACAATGGCATGTCGCTGACGACTTCAGAGGCATGCCGTGTTAACCCAGTCCACCTTCCCTACTGCACCACTCTATAACACCTCTAAACTTAAGCAGCCGAAATCAAACACTTCATATCATGGAGAGTTGATATAGGTAAATAGTATTAAAAACGAGACAATCAGCGGTAATAAGTTGCTGCATGAGTCATTTATTACTATAAATAAACAATCGATAATATAGTAGATTAACGCCCATGCTTTCCACGTCGTTTACCTTTGAATCGTTTGAAGAAATAAACATTCAACAGTGTGCGCTAAAACAGTTCAAACCCTCCTTGATTATTTTCTATGCCGCACCGGCATTTTTCAAAAATGAATCACGCTCTACAAAACGCTTTAGCGAGATTATTGATAATCTGAGCCAGATTACCGCTAACATTGTGGGGTGTAGTACGGCAGGAGAAATTAATTCTGACCAAGTTTCAAACGACACTATCGTTATGATTGCTATGAAATTTGAATACGGTAGTTCAGTAAAAATTCACACCTCAACGCTTACGAATATGCAAAATTCCTTTGATACTGGAGCAAAGCTCGGACAACACATTGAACCGGTAGGTTTAAAGGGTATTTATGCACTCGCACCAGGGCTTGCCATTAATGGCTCGGCACTTATTCACGGGCTAGCCCATTCACTTTCCTGTGATGTAAAAATTAGTGGAGGACTCGCTGGCGATAACGCCTCTTTTGAAAAGACCTATATTATTAGTCCTCAAGGGATACACGAGGATGCCGTGGTGGCGGTATGCTTTTATGGCGACAACCTATCTTTTGGCTATGGCGCATCAGGGGGGTGGCGCTCTTTTGGCCCTTCTCGCAGCGTCACAAAAGCCAAAGAAAATGTCCTCTACGAATTGGACAATGCGCCAGCTTTAGCCATCTATAAAGAGTATCTGGGTGAGTATGCCGCAGACTTGCCTGCGAATGGTTTGCTGTTCCCATTAGAAGTTATCGGCGAAGATCAAAAAGGCACTGGCCTTATCCGCACCATACTTGGCATTAATGAGGAAGATGGCAGTTTAATACTCGCCGGAGATGTTAAAGAAATGCAGTACGTAAGGCTTATGCACGCTTCTACTGACAACTTGATTGATGGCGCACAACTAGCCGTGTCAAACGCCCTGACAGCCCCAAGTTCTCAGCAAACACTTAGCGTGGCACTAGTTACCAGCTGTGTAGGCAGAAAGTTGGTGATGGGCGACCGCGTTGAAGAGGAGCTGGAGTGTGTTCAGGAGCTTTTACCGCCGAATACCTGCATTGCCGGTTTTTATTCCTACGGCGAAATTTGCCCTTTTAATAATCAGTCTGATAGCAAGCTATATAATCAAACCATGTCGATGACGCTAATTCAGGAAGCCACCTCTTGAACTCATTGCTCACTCGGCAGCTGAGAAAAGCATTCGGATTGAAAACCACCGAACAGCTTGAGCAATGGCTATCGTCTTTAGATGACACACATACCAGTGAAATGTCTCAACATGCGTTACAACGGGGGTTAAAACACCTTATCAAGCGAGTTGACGATTCCTATCAGTTTCACGAGCGTGATATCACGCTGCGCGAGCGCAGTTTAGCACTTAGCTCAAAGGAACTTTTCGCCGCAAACGAACAAATACGCAATGAGCTAGTAGTACAACAGAGAGTGGTGGATACACTGCGCTCTTCTGTGAACTTACTATTAGTCGATCAGAACAAGCCTCCCATCAAAGATAATCTTGCCAACATTTCCACGCTATCAGAAATGATGCTTGAGCTGACGAATGAACAAAAAGCAGTGGAAAAAAAAGTGCAGCGCGCACTGGACGATGCAGAAAGTGCAAATAAGGCAAAAAGTGAGTTTTTAGCCACTGTCAGCCATGAAATAAGGACGCCTATGAATGCTGTCATCGGCCTCACTCATTTGGCACTTGATACTGAAGATGCAGAACACAAACAGGCTTATCTAGAAAAGGTAAAAAAGAATGCGGCTTACTTACTCGACCTCATCAACAATATATTAGACTTATCGAAGGTTGAAGCAGGTAAAATTGACGTTGCCAATGACACTTTTTCACTGACCGATACGATAGAAAAACTGGCTCATGTATTCCAGATTAAGGCGAGCGAAAAACACCTTCAATTGCTGTTCGATATACGTATAGACCCACACCAGCTGTTCAGAGGAGATAGTGAGAAGATTTATCAGGTATTGCTTAATCTGTTAAGCAATGCTGTGAAGTTCACTAGTACAGGCACAATAGTTATGACCATATCAGCACTGGCTGAAGAGGTGCTCTTTAGTGTTTCTGATACCGGCATGGGAATTAACGAGCATAGTAAGGCTAAGTTGTTTGACGCGTTTGTGCAGGCCGACACGTCTATTTCGCGACAATTTGGAGGAACGGGGTTAGGGCTTACAATTTGCAAAAGTCTTGTTGAGCACATGGGCGGCCAGCTAGATTTTACTAGCGAAGAGGGAAAAGGCAGCGAGTTCTATTTTACTTTGCCTCTTATCAGAGAAACTATCACTTCATCCCTAATCAATGCTCAAACATCTATACCTGTTCCAGATTTAGCTTTAGGCTTAGCTTCAAACCTTGATTCAAATCTTGCCTCAAAAGCATACCCTAAAAAAGTGTTATGCATCAAAAGTTGCCAGTCTGTCACCCAAGGATGCGAAATCTTAAAACAGACGCTGCATCGCCTACACATCGATTGTGAAATTATAGACAACACTCAAGATACTCTTCCAGAAAGCGCAGATACATCGGTGATTTTTTTACCTGACGGCAATGACGCATGGCAACGCTTTATCACTCAACTGAGTATGGGTGAATTTACACACCTAAATTTATGCACAATAATTAGCTCTCGTGCAAAAGTGAACGTGCTGAATAAGCTCAAAAACGTCCATATTGAAAACATTGATGTCATTGAACTCCCTTTTACAGATTTAGACCTTCTAGCCACTTTTTCTCCGTCAAATGATCATAAGATAAACCTTAATCACGATGGTTTAGAAACTAACAAGTGGCGCAAGAGGCGTCTTACCGGCAAACATGTTCTTATTGTTGACGATGACACGATAAGCATTGAAATAAGTCAGCAAATACTGCGAAACATTGGTATGAAAGTAACCTCTGCATTAACCGGGGAACAAGCCCTTGCTGTGTGTAATGACAATGACTTTGATGCCATATTGCTAGATTGCCACTTACCTGATAAGTCGGGACAAGAGGTTGCTAATAGACTTTCCATGAAGGACGGGTGGTCGGCTCCTATTATCGCGCTAAGTACCGATGAATCGGTAGCAGCGAGAGAGAAGGCCTTCGAATCTGGGATGTGCCAATACCTAGTGAAGCCTGCTATAGCAGATTTCATTATCCATGCCATCGATAAACATATTCACTCGGGATACATAGAAATTAAAGCACCGCCCGCTGACAATGTTTTTTTAGCATCGTTAGTTAGTTTTTATGACGCCTACAAGCATCCTTCCATAATAACGGCGTTGCTCGATATTGCTGAGAGTTCAGAAAACACCATTCCGGCGGGCTCGCCGCTGATAAGCCAGATGCTAGATGATACAAAACGAATCGGGGCTTTTTCGCTACATCGTTACTTAGTTGAGCTACTCAATAAACACTTTGAGTCGCAAGAAGGTATCAAGCATGCCATTGTCACCCTATCTCAACACCTCGACGCCACCCTTCGTCTTATCGTCCACACTCTTGAAGTTGAGGCAAGGGTTCCGGCGGTAACGTCATCAAAAGAAACAAAGCAACCACTGATAGAGAGTATGCAAGAACTTATACTATTGCTGGAATCGTTTGACGCTCAAGCAATATCGCAAATTGAAGAGATACGCAGAGAGTACCGCGATAGTGAATACCTCGATTATATCGAAAATATTCAGCAACTTTGCTCTGTGTACGATTTTGAACACGCACTTGAGTTTTCAGATCAACTATTGGAAAGACTAAGTAATGAGAAGTAATTTGCAGGTAACCAAAAAGCAATTTAGCGTACTCGTAGTTGACGACGAGCCTGCGAATATAGATTTACTTAGCGGGATCTTGGGTGCTTTTTACGATATAAAAGTGGCTCCATCAGGGAAGATTGCACTAAAAATTGTACAAAAATACACACCAGATCTTATTTTACTTGATGTCATGATGCCTGAAATGGATGGTTTCGAGGTGTGTCGAAGACTTAAATCAGATAAGCGATTATTAGACATACCCGTTATTTTCGTCACGGCACTGATTCAAGCGGCGGATGAAGAAAGAGGCTTCGCATTAGGCGCAATCGATTATATTACCAAACCCATTTCCCCCAGTATCACCCTAGCCAGAGTAAAAACGCATATCTCCCTCGCCCATCAAATGCGAACGACAGAGGAGTTAGTAAAACAACGCACTGCCGACTTACAGCTTAGTCAGCAAAGCGCTATTACTATGCTTGCCGCTGCGGGGCATTACAACGATAACGACACAGGCCATCATATATGGCGCATGGCCGCGTACAGTAAATGTCTAGCGCTAGCCAGTGGATGGGACTATGACCGTGCAAACCTGCTCGCTCAGGCTGCGCCCATGCACGATACAGGAAAAATCGGCATTCCCGATAACATATTAAAGGCGCCTAGAAAGCTTCACGTTGATGAAATGAGCATCATGAAAACCCATGCTGCAATAGGTCATAAGATACTTTCCCAAAGTAAGACCCCACTGTTTGATATGGCCGCTGAAATTGCGTTGTGTCACCATGAAAAATGGGACGGCTCTGGTTACCCAAATGGTCTTAAAGGAACCGATATTCCACTTAGCGCAAGAATAGTCGCTATTGCTGATGTGTTTGATGCACTTACCATGAAGCGTCCCTACAAGGAGGCTTGGGCTAATGAAGAAGCATTTGATTATATTCTTAAAGAGTCCGGTAAGCACTTCGACCCCAACTTGGTAGACGTATTTTTGGATATACAAGAAGATCTACTCAAAACCAAAGCCTATTGGAACAGTCTTGAAGCCAGAGGCATAATGCCATCGGTCGCTAGTTTTTTACCCGACGAATAATACTAATACCAGTGCGCATAGATAATTGCTCACTCAGAAGGGCGAGTGGGTAACTATCTATGTGGACTGGTATAAATCAAACCGCCACAAAACAAAAAGACCACAAAGCAGTGTCTGCTTTATGGTCTTTTTCAGTGTTTTGAATGAGTAGCTAAAAACGATTACATTTAGCGTACGTTGGTCTACCTAGCTAGTGCCTTGGTCAATCTAGCTAGCACCTAACTCTTCAGCGAGGCGCTCTGCCTGATTCTTTTCACCTTGCACAAAAGACTTCCATTGCTGCGCCATAGCGCGGCTCTTCTGGTGTTTTTCTGCCTCTGCAAGTTGATTCAACGCCAATGCATACTGTTTTTTGTTAAACAGCGCCATGCCCTTAACTAGATACACTAAACCAGGATTCCTCAAATCACCTTTTTCTAAAGCTCTATCAACAGCATCAATAGCATCATCCCAGCGCTCTTCGTTGAGCAATATCTGCGCAAGTTGTGCGTCAAGCTCGCCATCGTCAGACAAGTTAGCGGCCTGCATCATGACTGGAATGGCTTTGTCTTGCTCTTTGGCAAGCGACCAGCTTTGACCTAAGAACTTAAGATTACGAAGGTTCTCTTCCAACACACCTTCGTTCATAGCTTGTTCCATCAGCTTCGCACCTTTATACGGTGCCCTGTGATAGTAATAAAGCTGTGCCATATTAAATATGTCGGCAGAGGACTCTACAAAACCACGCTGATAGGCAGTTTCCATAATAGCCAACTGCTTTCGCTCTTCGCCAAGCTCGCCGTACATACCGGCTAACTGGATCCAATATTTAGGCTCATCGAACAGCTTTACCAATTTTACCAGTACGTCTTTCACCTTTTCAGGCTGCTTTAATTCATAAAATACGGCGCGCTGAAGGATCAACCAAGATTCATCAGGTAACATCCCCTCGGCTTCGTGGTCGACAACGGCCTGAGTAATCCAGTCTGCCGCAAGTTCGTATTGCTTATTTTGATAATACGCTTGGGCCTTAATCACCTTGTTCTTTGGTGGCACTGGGCCAGTGTTGAGCGACTCCCAACGTTCTATATACTTAATAGTATCGTCGTAATTACTCTGCATCAGATTAAGCTGTGCCAAACTGAAAAGCGTCGTCATTTCGAACTTTTCAGGAATAGGCTGCTGTTCTACTACTTTTGCAAACGATGCCAGCGCTTTGTCATAGTCTTCATTGTTGTAATAAATGAAGCCGAAAAAGTTGTACATCATCGCTTTTTCGTATGAATTCATTGAATCAGACTTGTCTTCTACCTCTTTCAAGATAGCAATAGCTTCTTCAACGTTACCCGCTTCATCCGCTGCCGTTTGCGCGCGCGATAGCTGCTCGTATACCTTGCCACGCAGCGTAGGCACGCGGCGTGTTTTCTTTTCACTGGCTTTTTGCTCTTGAGCGTGTGCGTCGGTTGCAACAAACATACTTGGTGCAGATACCGCAACTACAGTAAGTGTAAATACTGCAGCGCTAAGCAGCATGCTTGGCAAAATACTCGATAAAGGCCTAGCCTGTTTCTTCATCATGTTCTGCTACCCGTCAATTTGGAACGAAATACGGTTTTGAATACCGGATACTTCGGTCGCTTCGCCATTTACCACTCGAGGTTTGTATTTGAACTTCATTGCAGCGTCGATAGCCGCTTGCTCAAAAATACCCTCTGGATTAGCTTCAACTACTATTGGGTTGCGCACTGCACCTTGCTTAGTCACAGTGAACTCAACAATTACAAACCCTTCAATACCACGTTGCAATGCACGGCGTGGATATACTGGGGCTACTTTTACAATAGGTAAGTATTCGCCATCACCCGACTCGAGCGCGAGACCGCCGTCTAAAGAAATATCATCGCCAACATCTGCGCCAAAATCCATTGAAGAACCTTCGGCATTGGGTGTAGGTGAATCCATTTGCGGCTGCTGCATCTGTGGCGGCGGCTGCTCAGGCTTTGGTGGCTTCTTAGGCTTGCGATCTTTTTTCTCAACCTGCTCATCCTGCTTAACCCTTACAAAGTCAAGCACGCTTCCCTGAGGCGGCTCAGTTAGTGCGCTGCCACCCATCTTGATCAATGACTGCATCAAGAAGAACAGGCCTAACGTGATCGCAAGGGAAATAACAAATGCGATTATATATCGTGGCATGATTTATTGCTCTTGCGCTGCAATCGAAACATCAAATACACCTGCCGCACGCGAAGCGTCCATCACCTTAATCAGCGTTTCCGTTGTCGATTCTTTATCTGCTTGAATCACAACCGTGCCCTGAGGGTTTTCTGCGTGCAAACGCTCGATATTTGCCTGAACGGCACGAACATCGATGCGGCGTTTGTTAATCCAAATTTCACCTTTATCTGAAATGGCGATAAGGATGTTCGCGCGATCCTTTTTAACAGCCGTTGCTGCTTCAGGACGGTTTACATCGATACCCGCTTCTTTCACAAACGATGCAGTCACGATAAAGAAAATCAACATGATAAATACGACGTCCAACATGGGCGTCATGTCGATGGCTGCTTCTTCTTCATCGACCAAATTTTGAAAGTGCTGCTTCATAATAAATACCTTACCTTAATGCGACGTCGCATTAACGTTGAATAATCAATGCATCCTCAAGATGCGTGCGTTCAGATTTCACCATACGATTTAACCAGGTAGCAGCGAAGACACCAGACAGTGCCCCAACCATTCCTGCCATAGTAGGAATAGTCGCTTTCGATACGCCCGAGGCCATAGAACGGGCGTTGCCCGAACCAGAGATAGCCATCACGTCGAATACTTCTATCATACCGGTTACTGTACCCATCAAACCCAACAGCGGACAAAGCGCTACAAGTGCCTGAATAATCGGGATACTGCCATTTAGCCGTATAGTTAACTGCGAAATCGTTTTCTGACGTACTTGCTCAGCAAACCAAGAGGAGCGATCGTTTCGTGCTTTCCACATCGCGACCGCATCTTTTTTTGCTTGCTTGTGCCAAACCAACAGATACATTGCACGCTCGAGGATCAAAAGCCACATAACGAATATCAGCAGACCGATGACTAGGAGAACCTGGCCACCTGTTTCTGTGAAATCGCGAATTGCTTCTAGAAACTCGATCATAATTAGCCTCGCTCAGAACGCTCTGCGATAACGCCAGATGCTTGTTCTTGAAGAATGTACACAATGTTTTTAGAACGTGTGTTAAGCATTGCGTAAAGCAATGTCATCGGAATTGCTACCACAAGACCAAGAACCGTTGTGACAAGTGCCGTTGAAATACCGCCAGCCATCAGTTTCGGGTCACCTGTGCCAAATAAGGTAATTGCTTGGAAGGTATTAATCATACCCGTTACCGTACCGAGTAGACCCATTAGAGGCGCGACTACCGAGATAATCTTGATAATAGTAAGGTTGCGACCTAATTTAGGTACTTCACCTAGTATGGCTTCAGTAAGATGCAGCTCTAGCGCTTCAACATCGGCGTTAGGGTGATCGTCACGTACTTTCAGAACACGACCCAGTGGGTTATTAGTTTTCACTTCCTTGCTCTTAAGCTGCTTGTTCACTTTCATGCGAATAAGAGAAAGAGACACTAAACGCTCTAAGGCAAGTAGAAGGCCAATTGCACCAACCACTAGAATGATGTATCCAACCGGACCACCCTGCTCCACACGCTCTTTCATGTTAGGCGCTTGAACAAGAAGACCAAGGATAGAACCACCGGTTGGGTCAATACCAAACTGCACTAGCTCGCCACTTGATGCTTGAAGCTCTGCCGCTGAATCGTTGTAACGGTCGGCTGGCTGACGAATAAGTTCTGATACTGTGCCAGTAACACCGTTGTAGTCTAGGTATTTACCGTCTGATACCAAGGCAAATGGGCCTACACGAACCACAGGCTTATTCACTTTCTCGCCACCGGCTTCTACAACATCAGTTGTGAAGGTAGTAACTTTGCCAGATTCCGTCATTTCACGCTGCATCTCAAACCATACGCGCTCAATCTCTTCAATTGATGCGAGTTTTGAGCTTGAACCCATGTCCTGCGCCATCTTGTCTAAGAAGTCAGAACGACCAGGGATTTGCGCTGAAATAACAGAGTTGTAAAATTTATTCTTAGTATCACCAGCAATTTGCTGAAGTACACCGAACAACTCTTTAAGTGAACCAAGACGAGTGTCTAGAGCACCGTTAAGGTCTGCCAATTTAAACTCGTTTTCTTCAAACTGTGTTTCAAGTTGCTCTGATTGCACTAGCATTTGGTCGCGTTTTTCACGGGTTTCGCGAAGAATACGGTCTTGCTCTGCACGTTGCGCTTGGAAATCGCGCTCGCGCTGTTTGTTTTGCTGTGATTGTGCAAATTGGCCTTCTTCAAGCTGCTTTAGCAGGGCGTCTAGGTCCATTGCACGGTCACTTTGTGCCATTGCACCAGCGCTGATACTAAGGGCTACTAGACCAACAGCGATACGTTTTACTGTATTAAACATTCTCATCAACCTCTTAGTCTGTAATTGCTACTGGCAGCATTAGCAAGTCTGGGGCAAGCTGTTTCTTCGCCATGCGCAGACCTTTTGTGATTTGTGTACGGTAGCTGCTATCAAGCTCTTCCCACTGGCGGATTTGCTTGTTCCACACGCCCTGCATGCTCGCGTCGCGTGTTTGATAAATAAGTGCAGTGCGACCAAGTCGTAGAAATTCTACGTCACGTTCTTGACCGTTAATTGAATGAAGGCCGCTGTAAGACTCCATAGTGCGCCCGTAGTCCATTTCAACTTGAAACGCTTCCATTACGCGACGGAATTTTTCAGACGCTGCAACATCCGCTCTATCCATCATGGCACGTAAATCAGCTACGCGGTTTGCGCGCTCTTCTGGAAGAAACGGCATGTCTAGTTCAATGAACTGAGCCAAGCCGTCAATCATACGCATCATCAATGGTGTAATTTGGCGCTCAACAACAGACACTTCATCAATTGCGGCGTTCAAGTCATCCATTTCTTGGTTTTGACTGTTAATTTGCTTACGAAGCTGAGTGTTATACACCTCAAGACCTTCGATTTCTTTCATTAACGTTTTGAACTGTTGAAGTTTGCTGTCAATCTGATCGGTAATACCGTTTATTTTTTCCTGCGATTTTGCCGCAGACTCATTAATTTTCGCTGCCTCATCGACAACGGGTTTTAAGACTTCATCGTCTTGTGCTAGTGCTGGTGTTGCTGAAAGCAGACCTGCAACAAGCAAAGCGTTGATAAGCTTCATACATTCAAACCTTTTAAGTTAAAAGAAATCGGATGTAACCGACTATAAGTTTCTGCGCGTAGGATAGGAGTTTTCTGTGACAGTTTTATTACGGAACTGTCATAAATAAACCGAAAGTGTTATCTGTTTCACATAAAAAAGGCCGCTGAAAAGCGGCCTTTGTATTAGAATTAATTTTAAAAGTCGTATTTAAATGACAACCTAATTCCTGTACCGCGTGTCTCTGACCTAAGCAGTGCATCGTTAAACTCTATTTCACGATCCTCACCTAAGATATTCTGAACCCGCAATGTGACAGTGCTATTAAAATCTGGATAGTACTTGTACACCATATCTAGCGAGTGAAACGGCTGCTCATAGTTGTCGTCGAAGCCATCGATACCCGCTATAAGAATACGCTCACCAAATACGTTGTATACCAGTGACGCAGTGTGCTCACCGTTGTCTGAGTCGTAACCTAACTGCATGTTCAACACATACTGAGAGTGACCCGTCATACGTCGTTCCACATTCGTAATTGCTGCAGATACGCCGGTTTGATCCACAATACTCTGGCGATCTAATACAATTTCAGAGTCGCTCACAGTAATGTTACCGGTAGTAAATAGATTGTCCCATATACCGTCGCCAATAAAGGCTAAGTCTTGTAGGAACTCAAATTCAACCCCGTAAACCTCACCAGATTCAGCATTTGCAATACGAATAAGCGGTGGACCATCCTGAGCCGGCGACTGAACTGACTCGATTGGCGCTTCCATATCTTTATAGAAAAGGCCTACCGATAAGTTGTTGCCTGCTTCGCGATACCATTCCCAACGTAAATCGTAGTTAATAATATCCGTAGTGCTAACACCTGGCGTACCCGCAATTGGGAAGTTCGTTAACGGGTCTAGGTAAGTGGCCGATGACACTTCACGAAGATCCGGGCGAACTACCGTTTGACCAATGCTAGCACGCAGCTGCATATCGTCTTCAAGGAAGTAGGTTACAGCAAGCGCTGGATAAAACCCGTCTTCTTGGAACGCTAATTGTGAACGATCGGCTTCGTTACTTAAGTCAAACTGATTAGTGCGCGGATCCAATGGCGCAACCACCTGACGGAAATCTTCATAACGTGCACCACCGGTGAAACGCCATTTGTTGTCGTAGAAGAAATCGGCTTCAAAGTAGTAAGCATCAACCTTTTGACCTGCTACGTAATCATCGCCCGCGATTGTGGTATCACGAATAATTGGTCGACTCGATAACTCTAGAGAATCGAGAACGCTATCGCTGAAAATCTCGCTAAAGTCGTTACCGTCTAAAATAGAACGGTTTTCAACGCCTAGCGTGTTTATGTCAAAGCGACGGTTTTCAGCAGAACGCGTTTTAGTGACAAAACTCGCTCCAATCTTTAACTCAGTTTCCCAAACACCAAAGGACATCGGGTAAGTCACGTTATAACCAAAGTTCTCTAAACGGTCGTGAAGGTCTTGGAACGTGTAACGGGCCGCTGTTTGAGCATCTGACAAGAAAATTTCATTTTCTTCGTCAAAAATACCGTCTTGATTCACGTCTTCCATAACGAAACGCGCGTTAAAGTTACCTGGAGCATGACGTACAGAACGACCTAATGAGTATGTCCAGTCAACGCCCATAAAGTTTAATTCTGGGAATGTATGCTGACCTTTTACCTGGTTGGTATAAAGTGAACGCTCTTCATACTGTATGTCGATATCGCGAATACGTAGGCCTTCTGCTTGGTTTAAGTTTTCAGTGTTACCAAACATTTCACGAATTTCATCGCGGGTATCGTTCAACACGATGAGGCTGTAATCAATGCGATGCTTTCTATCGTAGTCTACGCCCAGAGTTAACAGCGAAGACCAAGTTACCGTTTGCTCTGTACCTTGAATATCATCAAAGAAGCGTACATTGATAATGTCATCGCCGACCAAGTCTGGGTCTTGCAGCTCATATTCTTCTGAAGAACGGGTCTGCGTAGAGTAACGTGACGTGGCTAAGAAACCAAAACGCCAATCATCATCGTAATCGTAGCTATCACCATAAGTGACGTTGAAGCGCATGTCAGGATCCGCTGACGTTGTTTCAAGACCGTATGCTCTGTTTGTTCCCTTAAATAGCTCTAACGCTTCTTCAGGTTCCAAATCATCTAAGAAGTTCTTTGAATCCCAACGTTCTTGAATGGCCGCTGAAGCTGCGCGTGTACCATCATCTTCACCTGTCCAATCACGACCGCCACCGGCATAATCTAACACGTCACCAGAGTTTTCCGTATCGATACCAACGGCTGCAGATAAGTTAAACACGCGCTGTGTAGGTATAGACTTTAATCGGATATTTACGTTACCACCACCGAATGCTGCAGGCATTGACGGTGAATACGATTTTTGAACCGCTAGACTCTCGATTATGCTCGATGGGAATAAATCCAGAGGTATTACGTTACGCGTAGGATCTGGACTTGGAACAATGGCACCGTTTAGCTGTGTTGATGAGTAACGCTCACCAAGACCACGCACATAGATGAATCGACCATCAACCAATGTTAAGCCAGTTACACGACGAAGGGCTCCCGCTGCATCACTATCACCAGTACGAGCTATCTGCTCAGCACCCATGATGTCAGCTACGAAAGCTTGATTTTTACGTTCTTCCATTACTGCCGTTGCGGTGCCCTTTAGGCGCGTACCGGTAGCCACTACTTCTTCAATCACTTCATCTTCATCTGATTGAGCGTAGGCCATAGTCGTTGGAAACAAGATACTTGCTGCAACAGCTAAGCTGATGGGTTTTAGAAGAAACCTGTTAGCAGGTCTGTTCATGATGAACCTCTTTAGAAAGGAATACTTTTACGAATAAAAAATTCGTGTCTTACAAACTTAAAAGCAAGTGCGTCACTTTTGCAACGCACTTGCTTGTTTTTAGCTAGTGAACTAGGTCTTATTCAAGACCTACAGTCCAACCTGCAGTCCAATCGTTGTCAGCGTCTTTTACTGCACCGATAAAGTCCACAGAAGAGAAGAAGCTATCTAGTGTTGAAACGTCTGTCGCCGCTGTTGCATCTACTGTGTAGATACCGTCAAGTACAGTTGCAGTTTCGTCTAGTAAACTATTACCAGTTTGAGCTGTGAACCACGCAGTTTGGTCGAAGTCACCCGAGTCACGAACGTTTTCCGCACATGCTAGTACTGATGTCTCAAAGGTTAGTTGAGGGTCGTTAGTACCGTCCATGTTGGCTAGTAGCGTAGTGTCGCCATCGCTTAGGTCAGCTTCGAAACACTCACCCATGCCAGCAGGACCTGTTACAACAAAGTTGTAAAGTTGCGCGTTGGTTTGGTCTCGAAGTAGAACACCTTCTGAGTCAGCGTTAGCCGTATCGAACTCGTTACCAATAATAGTCATATTAGCAACCATTGGGTTAGAGAACGCTAGGCCGTCACCGCCATCGCCATCACCTTCAATGGCACGGTTAGCGTCAGAGTTATCGTCTGCATGCTTAACAAGTACAAACTGTAGCTTACCTTCGTAGCCGTTGTCCCAATCTACAGAGTCATCTTGAATGCCTGTAAGAGTAAGGTACTTAACGTTTACTGCACCACCGAAGAACTCAACACCGTCATCCGCGTTTTTGTGAACTTGTACATACTCAACAGTAGTACCAGAACCAACGCCGCCGAAAGTGATACCGTTTAATTCGTTATCTGGAGCTATTTCGAAACCACCGTGCATTACGCGAACATAGCGAAGTGTACCAGAGCTGTCTTCGTTGTCTGTTCCACCGAATACCGCACCTTCCTGCGCACCTTCAACTTGAAGTGCACACTCAGTACCGTCTTGAGGACACTTGGTCGATTCGCCGTTACCTAGCACGATCATACCGCCCCATTGACCTGCTTCACCCGCTTCAAGGCCACCAACAACGTGGTCACGTGAAGTAAAAGTAATTGGGCTTTCAGCAGTACCGTTTGCATCAATTTCTGAGTCACGGCTAACTACTAAGTAATCGTTACCAGATGCACCGTAAACTGTTACACCAGGCTCAACAGTAAGTGTTGCGCTGTTTTCTTTGTCGCCACCGATGAACACTGCACCAGAAAGCGCATATAAATTGCCCTCTGTAAGCGTTAGGTCTGACGTTACCGTACCTGAGATTTCACACGTAGTCGTTTCGCCGTCTACTGGTGTGATAGTGGTTGTGCCGGCTGGGCAACCAGATACTGATTGAACCAGGTCGATGTTACCGCCACCGAAGCCGAATGCCCAACCTTGACGCCAGTCAGTTTCACCAACGGCACCAACAAAGGTATTTGCTTCAAAGAAAGTATCTAAAAGAACAGATGCGTCGCCGCCAGCAGTAAGAAGTGCACTTTCTGCAGTTAGCGTGCCGTCTGGGTTAAGACCAAGGTTTGCACGGTCTTCAAACGCGATTAGTTGGTTACTTTCTTGTCCAGTAAACCACGTTTCTAGGTCAACTGCACCTTCAGGTGAATTAAACGGCTCAGAACATGCAATTGCAGAATGAGTCATTGTAAGGTCACCGTCAGAAAGGTTGGCTTGAACCGTTTCATCAGTGTCCATTTCTAAACACTCGCCCATCGCTTCTGGACCAGTGATAAGGAAGTTCATTAAGTTTGCGCCAGTTTGGTCGCGAAGTAAAAGACCTTCTGAATCAGCATCTGCTGTGTCGAACGTGTTACCAATCACTGTCATGTTAGCAACCATTGGCTTAGAGAAATCTAGGCCGTCACCACCATCACCATCACCTTCAATAGCGCGGTTAGCATCAGAGTTGTCAGCCGCGTGCTGAACGTAAACGTACTGAATTTTACCTTTGTAGCCATTATCCCAGTCTACTGAGTCATCTTGGTTACCAGTAAGCACTAAATGCTTTGCATTTACCGCACCACCGAAAAACTCTACACCGTCGTCGGCATTGCTGTGTACCTGTACATAATCAACCTCTGTACCAGAACCAACACCGCCGAACGTAATACCGTTAAGCTCATTGTCAGGTGCAATTTCGAAACCCGCATACTTAACAACAACGTATTTAAGAATACCTGAGCTGTCGGTGTCATCATTACCACCGAATACTGCACCTTCTTCTGCACCTTCTACTTGAAGCGCACAATCAGAGCCGTCTTGAGGACACTTGGTAGAGTTACCGTTACCTAGGATAACCACACCACCCCATTGGCCTGCGCCAACTTCGTCACCAACCACGTCGTTGAACGATGTCATGATTACTGGAGCAGATGCAGTACCTTCTGCTTCGATTTTTGAATCACGACTTATTACTAGATAATCCGCACCAGTGCGACCGAAGATAACGGTACCTTCTTCAACAGCAAGCGTTACGCTGTCAGCTTTGTCGTTACCTACAAATACAGGCCCTTCAAGTGCCCATACTGTGTCGTTTGTTAGAGTAATAACGCCTTGGTCGTCTGCATCATCAGCGGTCAAACGACCAGAAAGAACGCGAACTTCAACTGTTTGACCAAATGCGTCAGAAACTTCGCCGCTAAGAAAAGAACTTGCTTCGCCAGGCGCATTGCTTACTGGGTCGGTTGTACCGCCGTCGCTGCCGCTACCATCACCAGCGTCGTTATTGTTATTTGTTGTAGTTGTAACGCTGTTGTCAATATCGCCTTCGCTGATATTGATATCGCCACCACAGCCTGCTAGCACTAATGCTGTAGCAATTGCTGAAGCTTTAAAAAGTTGCTTAAGTTCCATGTGTTTCTCCAAGTGCGGTATTTTTATGGATTTTGAAAACGACGAAACTGTACCTAAGCTAAATGACACATTTGTTACATAAAAAAACTGTCATAAAAGTTTCACATAAAAAGCCTGAACTTTAGACTATCGGCTAAAAAAAGAAGAAAATCTGGAATAATAGGAGTTCAAGGGGCTATTAGCGCTGATTTTTCTGCCTGTAGAGGAACAAGCGACAACGGCTACGGATACAAAAATTAGGAGAAATATGACAGTGCCACAATGAACGAACCGCGCTACATGACACTTTAGTTACAGTTTATATGACAAAATTTACGCTTAATTACCCAACAGCCGACGCTGTCGCAATAACACATCTTCGCGAATGGGGAAGTATCCATCTCGGATAACCTGGTTTTGTCCCTGCTGCGATAAAATATAGCGGATAAATTCTCTTTCAAGAGTAGGCAATGGCTCACCCGGTTTTTTATTCACCACCAAATAAAGAAAGCGTGCAAAGGGATATGTCTCATCTCGCACAGTATCGATAGACAGAGGAATCAAGCTATCCATGGTTTCACCTAACGCAAGTGCCCTTACCCCCGCGGTCTTATATCCATAGGCTGCATAGCCAATAGCGCCGGTTCCACTTGCAACTGACAGTACTACCGATGCCGACCCCGGCTGCTCATTCACCGTATTTTTAAAATCGCCATCGCATAATGCCGTTACTTTAAACAGCCCATACGTACCCGATACCGAATTACGCCCATAAAGTCGAATTGGGGAGCGATATCCACTTTCATCCACGCCTAATTGCGACCAGCGGCTAATTTGCTTTTCTGCGCCACAATAAAGGGTCTGAGAAAAAATGGCGTCAACGTTTTCTAACGTCATACCTTGAAGCTGGTTTCGTCTATCCACGAAAATAGCAATAGCATCCATGGCTACTTTTAAAACTGTCGGTGGATAACCATGCACATTAATAAAGTCTCGAATTTCACTGGGCTTTAGCGCCCTACTCATTGGCCCGATTGTCGCCGTGCCCTCAATAAGCGCGGGCGGCGCGGTTGATGAGCCCGATGCTTGAATTTGAAACCCCACCTGTGGATACAAGGTTTTGAATTCTTGCGACCAAAACGTCATTAGGTTGGCAAGCGTATCTGACCCCACCGAGGATAACTTTCCTGCAACGCCTGGCACTCGCTCGTAATTGGGTATTGTCGGATTACTCGAAACAGCCGGCGTACTGATGCCGTTGCTTGCTGTGTTGGTCGATGGCTTTTGAACACTATTGGTTTGAAAACTGCTGGCCTGCACGGCGCTCGCAACAACTAACACAGCTAATACAGTTACCATACATAATGAAGAAACCCTGTTGACCAAACTCACTCTTTTCATTCAAACGCCTTCATTCATCCACCTGCATTCACACGCTTTTTTCTTTTTCTACACGCTCTTAGTAAAAAACCGTTTTCATTACCTGTAATCACGATTGATCGGCAATAAGTTCATTGTCTAACACAAATGAAAAATGACTGCCTTTACCAATCTCACTGCTTATATCAAGAGACGAATTATGATGGCTAAGCACGTGTTTCACAATAGATAGCCCTAATCCCGAGCCACCGGTTTTTCTAGAGCGTGCTTTATCAACCCGATAAAAACGCTCGGTAAGTCGATTTAAATGAGTTGGCTCAATGCCGTCACCATTATCAATAACAGAAAACTGGGCACCGGCAGACTGGCGGCTCCAATAAACGTTAATCTCACCGCCTGGCGGCGTGTAGTGCACGGCATTAAATACCAAATTAGAACAAGCGCTACGTAATTCTGTTTCCACGCCATATACAAACAAGTCATCTTCTATATGAAATTTGATTGTATGTTGCTTTTCTTTATTCAGTGCCTGGGCTTCACGCTCTATCAGCGCAAGCATAGAGCCAATATTAACGACGTTTTCGTATACCCTTTCTGAACTGGCTTCTATTCTAGACAGCACTAGCAGGTCTTCAATCAGATTTTGCATTCGATGAGTTTGGGTTTCCATTTCATGCATGGCTTTTTTCATGAAGGGATTAGCATCGTCACTTTTCGGCATTATCTCTAAGTACCCGTTAATTACCGTCAAGGGCGTGCGGAGTTCGTGAGACACGTTGGCCACAAAATCTTTGCGCATGGCCTCTAATTGGGATACGCGGGTAATATCTCGGGCAATGAGCAGCAAATGCTCCTCACCATAAGGCATAATTCGATATTCGAAGGTCTTATTAGCGTTTGTCGGCGACGGTACTTCAATGGGGTACTTATAATTGCCCGCATGAAAATATTGAATAAACTCTGGGTGCCTTATTAAATTGTCGAGCCGACGCCCGGCGTCTTTTGGCCACTTCAACCCAAGTTCAAGTCTTGCTAATCGGTTACACCATAAAATACAGGCTTTAGAATCAACTACCACGGCAGCATCAGGCAATGCCTCAGACCCTTCCCTAAAGCGCTTTACTAGCTCACCAAGCTCTTTTCGCTTATTGCGGTTTCTGCGCTGTAAATAGTAAATCCCTTCATATATATGTTCCCACACGCCACGGACTGTGGGGGGAGACATTTTTCGGCTATGCCACAACCAGCGATTTAATTTGTACAAATGCCAGTAATTAAATAGCAGTAAAATGACAGCGCCAAAGGCCACAGCAAATACCATATCGTTAATTAACCATCCTCCAATGGCAAACGCCACCAAGAATAATAATAAACGAACCGTACTTCTGAACCATGAGAAGGGGTAATACATAGTGGAACTCGTGTTACAGAAATTTACGGACACATGGCCGATAGCACAATGTGTCCCTAGTGTGGGGCGTTAAGACTTACCTGAAAAGCGGTATCCGGCTCCACGAACGGTTTGAATCATAGCATCATGACCATGACTCGAGATAGCTTTGCGCAATCGTCGAATATGCACATCTACCGTTCTATCTTCAACATACACATTTGTGCCCCACACATTGTCGAGCAGTAACTCTCGACTGTACACGCGCTCTGGGTGCGTCATGAAAAAGTGCAGTAGCTTAAACTCGGTAGGGCCCATATCTAGTGGCTCGTCGTTTGCCGTAACACGGTGAGAAACCGGCTCAAGCTTTAGGCCATTGAATTCGATAGGCTCTTCGTTTGACGTTGGCGTTACGCGGCGCATTACCGCTTTTATTCGGGCGACTAATTCTTTGGGAGAAAATGGCTTGGTAATATAGTCGTCTGCACCTGCATCTAAACCGCGAATTTTATCTTCTTCTTCGCCTCTTGCGGTAAGCATAATTACTGGGATATCTCTTGTGAACTCATGCTGCTTTAGGCTTTTGGCCAGCTGTACACCACTTCCGCCAGGTAACATCCAGTCGAGCAGAATAAGGTCAGGATACGGCTCACACACTTTCTCTTTGGCAATATCAAAATCTTCTGCTTCAATTACAGTGAAACTAGATTGTTCTAAAACGAATTTTAGCATTTCACGAATGGGGGCTTCATCTTCAACCACCAATATTGTGCGAGACATGTTTGTTTTCCTAGTCATTTCTAATTTTTCGCTATTATTAATGTGGTCTGTGACAGTTTTATTAAAGTCATTACAATTATGTGTCAAGTTTTGCATATATTCTACTCAGTACATAGTTTGAACACATAATCTTGTTAATTAATAGAAATTTGCATATTCTTACGAGGCAAAAGCGCATAGAGCTACACTACTCGATTTTAGACAGGGGCAAGTTTATCGATGGCTGCGGTTAAAACAGGGTTATCAAGGAAGCTCTTAACAAGAGTACTTTCAGTATATTTTGCGCTTACACTTATTGTGACGGTGGGACAAATATTCACCGAATATCTCAGCACAAAGAACCACGTTGAAGAAGAGCTTCAAACCCTTAAGAATACGTTTTCTTCTAGCTTAACCCGCGCCATGTGGGAAATTAACGATGACCAGGTAAGAGCCATAGCCGAAGGCCTTATGTCTATTCCCATTGTAGAGGGTTTGCAAGTACGTGGCGAAAACGGCAACTTTATTACCGAGCAAGGCATTCGTAAAAGTCGCTCACCTAACCCAGTAGAGCGTGAGGTAATCGAAGACCATTCCGGTGGCGTATTTAGTTACAGCTTTCCTCTGGTGTTTAAGTTCGCAGGCCGAGAGTCTACCGTTGGCGATGTCACCTTATACTCTAGTTTCGACACTATTTTCAGCCGAATTGAAGTAGGGGTATTTTTCCTTATCGGCAACGCCATTGTGAAAACCACCTTTCTTGTCTTTCTGTTTATGACGGCCTTTCGCACTATGCTGTCGGAGCCTCTGCAAAATATTACTGAGCAGATGGGCAGGTTCGACCCCGAACGCCCAGAAGAGAGCAAACTAACTCTTGAAGTAAAAGACGACAACGAATTACTGCAATTAAGAGACTCATACAATGGGGTCATTGATGACTTAATTGCCTCAAATCACAAGCTGAAAAGCGCTCAAGAAGAGCTTACCGCCGCAAACACAAAACTAGACGACCAAAACTTGGTACTCGAACAAGAGGTGGCGAAAAAGACTGCATCGCTGTCGCAAATCATGCTCGACCTTGAGCAACAAAAAGATGAGCTTATTGCCCACCAGCGAGAGTTACGTCAAGAAAACAAGAATCGGCAATATATTGAAAGCGAATTGCGCAAGAAGAACGATGAGCTGGCCGGCTCTATGCAAACCTTAAATCAAGCGCAACAACAATTGGTTGAGTCAGAAAGAATGGCGTCACTGGGCGGGCTTGTTGCCGGTATTACCCATGACATCAATACGCCTCTTGGGGTCAGTGTTACTGCGGCAAGCTTTCTACAAGAGCGACTTATTAACCTTAAACAAGACTTTGAAGACACCAGCTTAACCAGTAAAAGCATGGCAAGTTTTATTGATGAGGCCGACCAGACTGCTAAATTGCTGCTTAACAATCTAGGCAGAGCGTCAGATTTAATTGCCAGCTTTAAACAAGTCGCCGTAGACCAAACCAGTGAGAATGAGCGCGACTTTGACCTAGGCGAATATATTGCCGAAGTGCTTCAATCCCTCCAGTCTGGTTACAAACAAACTAAACACAATATTACGGTAAATTGCCCGCCAGAATTAATAGTCACCTGCGCACCGGGTGCCATCGCGCAAATTGTAAGCAACCTTACTGTAAACTCGCTTAACCATGCATTTGAAGATAAAGCTGTTGGAAACATCAATTTAAATGTTGAAGCCGTTGATGACCAAGTAGTCATGCATTTTGAAGACGATGGTAAAGGCCTCACGAAGGACGAACTCTCTCAGTTATTTGATGCCTTTTTTACCACTAAACGAGGCTCAGGTGGCAGTGGCCTAGGTACGCATATTGTGTATAACCTAGTCACTCAATCGTTAAATGGTAAAATTGATGCCCAAAGTGAGCCAGGTAAAGGCCTTCGCTACACCATAACCTTTCCTATAAGCCAACATTAGGGCGTGTTGAACGTTGCTCTACAAATGTTGGGCTAACAACACGCACTAAGGCGCACAAACTTTTTATACCGCTTTTCATTGCAAGCCTTGCCCAATTGAAAACGTACAGGGCTGGCCAAGTATTTCTAACCGTGCATTTCCAATTGCGCGGTGACGCGTAGGTTGATACGCTTGCGCCCTAATTTTTGAATGAGATCTTCCCTTCTATGTGGTTTAAAAATATAAAAGCATTTCAATTAACACAGCCACTGTCGCTCGATGATGACGATTTAGAACGCATGCTTAACGAGCATGCTTTTAGGCCTTGCGGCAGCCAAGATATGGCGACTATGGGATTTGCTTCACCCTTTTCTCAAGCTGGCAAATCGGGCACCATGTTTCACTGTGTTCAGCAGCGTTATTGGATAACCTTGAAAAAACAGGAAAAGATTTTACCTGCAGCGGTTGTTAATGCTGAACTTGAAGAAATGGTTGCCAAAATAGAAATGGAAACTGGCGCTGCGGTTGGTAAAAAAGCCAAGACAGATTTAAAGCAAGAAATTCAAACACGCCTGCTACCACAAGCATTCACAAAGAATAGCTATACCCATGGGTTTATTTCGCTACCGGACAACTTAGTGGTAGTGGATGCCTCATCAGATGGCAAAGCCGAGGCGTTTCTCGCTATGGTAAGAAAGGCGATTGGTTCACTGCCTGTTGTGCCATTTACCCGTCATAGCCTGCAAAGCGAGTTAACGCATTGGGTAACAGACGCGACGCCAGATAACATCGATTTGCTTGAAGAGGCAGAATTAAAATCTGCTGACGACACTGGCAGTGTCATTCGCTGTAAAAATCAGCCTCTTGATAGCGACGAAATTAGTCTGCATTTATCTGCGGGTAAACTTGTTCAAAAAGTGGCGTTTGAATATGCTGAAAGCCTGTCAGCAATAATGTGTGAAGATGGTGCGGTAAAACGCATTAAATTTACCGACCGCATTAAAGAAGAAACCGAAGACGTTCCTAAAGATCAGGTTGAAGCTCGTTTAGATGCCGAGTTTGCCCTGATGTCAGCGGAAATAACCACGCTGTTAAACTTCCTTCGAGATACATTGAAACTGAATGACAACGACCTGTAGTTTTCATTAAAACACACTCTAGAACCTGTTGATTACCCCCAAAGACAGCTATTGGGGGTAATGTATTATTGAGGGTAGTGTATTATTGCCATAAATCGAGTCTCACCCGCATCATCTCTGTAAGCATGCGCCTTATCTGCCGCTAATACGCATTGCTCCCCTGCTTTTAGCGTTTCCCACTGGCCGTTTTGCATCACACTTAGCACGCCAGATATAACATGAATACGCTCAGTCACACCTGCTTGGTGAGCTGTGGAGTGTTGCTCATGGTGATGAGATAATACTAATTCAAACACCTCAAACGACGTGAGCGGATCAAAGGGGAATAGAGTTAAAACCTGCATATTAGGGTCGGCAATTAACTCAACTTGCGGTTGCAGTGCGCTGGTTTCATCGCGGGTTTCCTGACTGCTTTCTTGGCTGTTTGCATGCGTTGTTGCAGTATTCCCTAAGAACGAAGAAAAAGAGCACTGTAGTCCAGTGGCTATTTTCCACAGCGTAGCAATGGTTGGACTCGACTCCCCTCTTTCTATTTGCCCTAACATGGCTTTTGATACGCCGGTTAACTGAGACGCACCATCGAGTGATAGCTTTCTTTCGCCCCTTACCCGCCGTAAATTCTGCGCCACATTATGGGTAATTTTACTTCCGCTATCTTTCAACATACCTACCTTATTGCCAAGAAGTCATTAAAACCTTTTGGCTCAGTATACGTTACTTTTGCACTTGTGCGCTATAACGCACAAGTGCTACTCTTACTGCACTAGCTTTGTGCGCTATAACGCACAACATTTCAATAGCGGCGATCACTTTTCAACGTGAACACAGTAAACACGTACAAACGAAGGCATAGACAATGAGTGCATTTTTTTTACGGCATATCAGCGCGGGGGTCACCGCTGTCATTGTTGGCTATAGCAGTGCCGTTGTCATTGTTATTGACGTTGCGAAGCGTGCAGGCGCATCAGACGCTATGGTGGTAAGTTGGCTACTAGCCTTAGGACTCGGCATGGGAGTGACTTGTATTGCCTTTTCATGGTTCACTAAAGTCCCCGTGGTAACGGCATGGTCGACACCAGGTGCCGCATTTTTACTTACCACAGTAGAGCAATACTCTTACAGCGACGCTATCGGCGCTTTTGTACTTTGTGCTTTTCTATCACTAATAACCGCGCAAAGCAGACTTCTACTTAAACAAATTGGCCGTATTCCACCCGCTATTTCTAGTGCGCTCCTTGCCGGCATTTTACTGCCCCTGTGCCTCGCTATTTTTAGTGATGTGAATGAGTATCCCTATATCGTTGCGTCATTTTTAGTAGTCTATATAGTCGGCAGTCGACTTTTTCCTCAGTATTTAATGTTGGTGCTATTAATTCTATCTCTCATAGTGACCGTTTTCATGCAGGGTCAGGCAAGTGACCCAGGCTTCACTTTTGAGTTAGGCGCCCCTTTGCCTGTGTGGGTCACACCCACATTGTCATGGTCAGCCGCCATCGGTTTAGGCGTACCGCTATTTATCATTACAACGCTATCGCAGAACTTACCGGGCATTGCCATTCACCACGTTCACGGCTACTTTCCAGACCATAAACCCATACTTTCAGGCATCGCTATTGTGCAGGGAATACTTGCCCCTTTTGGCGGTTTCACTTTTAACCTTGCCGCGATTACTGCTGCAATTTGTATGGGAAATGAGGTAGATAATGATAAGCAGCAACGTTACAAAGCTGCAATAGCTGCTGGTATTGCTTATGTAATAGTCGGCTTTAGTGCGTCGGCTATCGTGGCACTGTTTGTCAGCATGCCTAACGTTATCATTCATCTATTAGCAGGGCTGGCTTTGCTAGCAACACTTCAGGGCGCATTTTCCAAAAGTATGGAAACGCAATCTCATCGGGCACCAGCACTGTTAACACTGCTGTGCACGGCATCTGGATTCAGTTTGCTTTCGTTACCCTCTGCGGTGTGGGGGCTTGGACTTGGGCTCGGATTACTTTTCGTGCAAAAAAGGGAGGGTAAGCCATCTTAATTGGTTCTTTTTCATTGAACTTCAATGTAAATAAAAAGCCAGCACGTAGTTGCGAATAGGCAATGTCTATCACAAAAATGTGTGCTGGCTTTCTTTCAATTCAATACCTTGTAAATAAGGTGCTAAGGCCTTAAAGCCATACGCTTTACATGAATATTTGTTTCGCTGAATTTGACAGCTCTGTAAACTCGTCGCTGTGCAATACGCTGATGTCGTCAACCACGTTCCGCTGCATGGCTAAATTGAGTACGGCATCTTTTTGATTATCCATCGCGCCAGATAGGGCTGCGCCCACACGAACAAAGTCAATATAGTCTACGTTTTCAGGAATAAAGCTTAGGTCTTTCCAGTGCTGTGAAACGTTAACAAAGGTCTCGCCAAATCCCCATTCTTTCATGATGCTCGCGCCCACTCGACCGGATAGCTTATCAATCGCTACATCGAGGAACGAGGGGTTGGCAAAGACTTCTGGGTGACGCTCGGCTTCAGTTAATACAGGGAGCACACCAATATTATGAACTAATGCGGCTAGCGTCATGGTATCCAGGCTCATCTCACGTTTTTTCGTTCTCGCTATATAAAGCTGCAGCACCGCCATTGAGTTTGCAACGATATCAACGGTATTCACCCATTCTTTTTGCAAATAGCGCGTAACGATGTCATTTTTTGACACAAACAGCTGTTCCATGGCCAACGCAGTAGAAATATTCTTAATTTGGCGAAGACCAATTCGCGTAACAGCTTGGCCAATGGACGTTACTTTTACGCTACGCCCCATGTACGCACTATTCGCAATCTTAATCATGCGGGCGCCTAGTGATGGGTCTTGGCCAATAACATCGGCCATTGCATTGAGGTTTATATCAGGATCATCAGCCGCTTTTCTTACTTTTAACGCAATTGCTGGAAGCGTAGGCAGTACAAGCGTGTCATTGTTTATTTTTTCAACAAGAATAGTTGAGAGCGCGTTCTGTGTAGACATAGTTCTACCCTTAGACTTTTTATGGCTTGTTCAAGCCAATCACTTACTAAAATATTAATATCGTTTATGCAGTAAAGCGCGTTTTGCTAGCGGCATAATCGATAGTTGTACGTTCGACTTTCATTTTCAATACAGCATCCCTTGGTATTTTCAGCGGGACAGGCTTTTTATAATAGTATAACTTTAACCATACTATCGCAGTGTTTCGATTTCGACCAACTAAATATACAGGCTAACAAGCCACCCGTTACAGTATAGATAATAGACGAGAAAATACTTTTGATTTCAAACAACAAAGTGAATAGTAGAAGCTATTTGCCTTTGATGTAAAATCAAATTAGTACAATTAATAAAACTAACGACAGACGGTAAAACAACCAATGAAAAAAATAATAAGAACAGGTCTATCACCTGTTGCAGCTGCCCTTGCCGGTGTATTTTTGTTAGGCGCATGCAGCCAACCCACAGACACTAATTCTGCAAACACAGCGCTTGAAGACACGGCGGACACAAAGCGGACCCTGCTGGTGGATGAGTCAAGAATGGCCATTTATCACCCCGTCGACCTTACCGCTAATTTAGACCATCTCAGCGATAATCAGCACAAAATGCTATCGCTTCTCATTGATGCATCAAAAATAATGGATGAGCTTTTCTGGCAACAAGCATTTTTTGGCAGCAAAGCCTCATTTCTAAGCGGGATTGAAAGTGAAGAGGTACGTCATTTCGCTTCAATTAACTACGGTCCTTGGGATCGTTTAAATGGCGATACCCCCTTTATCAGTGGCTTCGATGCGAAATACGCTGGCGCACAGTTTTACCCCCATGACATGGAAAAGGCTGAATTTGCTACCGCAGAGTTTGCCGATAAGCAGGGGCTATACTCCATGGTTAAGCGCGATGAAGCGGGAAATTTATATTCCGAGCCTTATTCAATAGCGTTTAAAAGTGATTTGATGGAAGCCTCTGATCTTCTTCTTGAAGCGGCAGAGCTTGCTGAAGATGAGAGTTTTAAAGCGTATTTGACACTGCGAGCAGATGCACTGTTAACCGATGACTACCTTGCCTCTGATATGGCGTGGATGGACATGAAAACCAATCCTATTGAGTTAGTGATTGGCCCCATTGAATCCTATGAGGATCAGTTATTTGGCTACCGCGCCGCGTTTGAAGCATACGTACTGGTAAAAGATTTAGCTTGGAGCGAAAAGCTGGCTAAATATGCTGCGTTTTTACCCGAGTTACAGCAAGGACTGCCAGTAGCAAAAGCTTACAAAGCAGAAGTGCCTGGGTCTGACGCCGACCTAAATGCTTATGATGTTATTTATTATGCAGGTCACTCTAATGCGGGCAGTAAAACCATCGCCATCAATCTACCCAATGATGAACGTGTACAGTTGGAGAAAGGGACTCGTCGACTACAGCTTAAAAATGCCATGCAGGCAAAATTCGACAATATCCTCGTGCCTATAGCAGATACGCTTATTGTTCCTGAGCAGCGTCAGCATATTACCTTCGACGCCTTTTTTGCCAATACCATGTTCCATGAAGTGGCTCACGGTTTGGGCATTAAGAATACCCTTGATGGTTCAAGCACCGTTCGCCAGGCGTTGAAAGAGCACGCATCCGCATTAGAGGAAGGTAAAGCCGATATTTTAGGTCTCTACATGGTGCAAAGTCTTCTTGAGAAAGAAGAAATTACAGAGGGTTCACTAGAGGATTACTATGTCACCTTTATGGCCGGCATATTCCGCTCTGTACGCTTTGGTGCAAGCTCAGCCCACGGTAAAGCAAACATGATTAGGTTTAACTTTTTTGCACAGCAAGGTGCGTTTGAGAAAACTGAAGACGGACTATATCGTGTCAACATGCAAAAAATGGGCGCAGCCGTTGAAGCGTTATCAGAGTTAATTCTTACCCTTCAAGGTGATGGTGACTATGATGGCGTTGCCGAACTTGTCGAGACAATGGGCGTAATTAAGCCGCAGCTAAACTCTGACTTAGCCCGTTTAAGCGATGCTAATATTCCAGTGGATATACACTTTAACCAAGGTAAAAAAGTGCTGGGATTGCCCGAGTGATCGCAGTTTAATTTTTGCTTTTATAAAAAAACGCCGCGTCATTTCCAATAACGCGGCGTTTTTCATTATCTCATGGTTTTGTAGGGTGCTCGCTATTCAACGTGCTTTTTCATATCTTCTGTGTACGGAGGCCATCCTAACGGCTTCCCAGCCAATACATGAAGGTGAATATGGTAAACCGTTTGACCACCAAACTCGTTGCAGTTCATGACGGTTCTAAAGCCTTGCTCGGCAACACCTAAATCGCTAGCTACCTTTGCCGCCACTACCGATAAATGACCAACCACTTCCCTGTCGTCAGCAGTAATATCGTTGATTGTGGCAATGGCCTTTTTGGGAATAACAAGAAAATGTACTGGAGCTTGCGGATTAATATCCTTAAACGCCAACGCCATGTCATCTTCGTAAAGAATGTCCGCGGGGATTTCTTTATTAATAATTTTGGTAAAAATAGTGTCCGACATCCTGTTGCTCCTTTTATTCACTCTTCACTTTGACGCGCCTTAAACGTTATGCCGTTCTGGCGCTCTGCTTTTTTATAAAGCGAGCTCCGCAAAACCACGATTGGCATGTCTGCCTTTCAAATCTGACTTTTTAATCTCGCTCTCTAGCTGTTTTTTTATTCTGGCTTTTCTGTTCGAGTTTAGCTCTTCAACCACAGGTTAAGCAAAGACAAACCATAAAAGTATTGCACCAAGCGCGAGGCGGTATATCACAAAAGGAAGCATGCCTATGCGCGCAATCCAGCTTAAGAATAGGTAAATGCAAAGATAAGCACTCACAAAAGAGAACATAGCGCCGTACATTAATGCTTGCCAGTCCACCACCTCGTTGGCTTCAATCAAATCGTAGGTTGCCAGTAAGCCTGCACCCAGTATTACTGGTATAGACAATAGGAAAGAAAAACGGGCGCATGCTTCACGCTTTAAGCCAAGCATCAGTCCTGCGGTCATGGTTATTCCCGAACGGGACGTACCGGGTATTAACGCCAACACTTGTGCCAAGCCAATGAATATAGCTTGTTTTATATTAAGTGTATCAAGCTCGTGCTTTCGCTTGGCGGTCGCATCGGCGTACCACAATACCAGGCCAAAAATAATGGTTGTTGCGGCAATGACCAGCGCCGTACGGGCGTTGTCTTCAATCCAGCCCTTCATAAGAAAACCCACAATAACCGCAGGAATGGTCGCAATAATCACGTACCACGCCAGCTTACTGTCAGTGGACTGCTGTTTACTGAACCCTTGCGTACACCATGCAACCGTCATCTGCATAATTTCTTGGCGAAAATAAATCATTACGGCTAACAAGCTGCCCACATGAACCGCGACATCGAAGGCCAGCCCCTGGCTTACCCAGCCAAAAAGCTCGGCCGGTAACAGTAAATGCCCAGAGCTACTAATAGGTAAAAACTCCGTTACCCCTTGGATAATAGCTAAAATTATAATTTCAAAAAGTGTCATTCCCTTGCTTAGCTCCAGGTAAAGTCAACAGGCCAAAGTCGCTGCTTCTGCTTATCGAAAGACGCCCACATGTGGGCATAGGTTTGTTGTGTTTCAGGATGAATACTATTGGGTACCAGCTCTGCCAGTGGCCATAAAACAAAGGCATTGTGACAAATCTCTTCTCTTGGTAACACAACGGGTGAACGAGTCACGGTGTCATCATAGGTAAGAAGATCTAAATCCAATGTACGAGCACAAAACTTTTTGTCGGTGTGAACCCGTCCATTGTCCCGCTCAATGTTTTTCAAGGTTTCGCATACGTGCTCTATACTCAGTGAAGTATTAGCCTTAGCCACTAAATTATAAAATGGACTGCCGTTAAACCCTACCGCTTCACTTTCGTACACTGAAGACAGCGAAACGTCTTGAAAGTGCTTTTTTAATGCAATAATTGACTGTCGAGTGTAATGCTCACGCTCAATATTAGAGCCTACACTAATTAAAATGGTGTGTTGAGACATTAACTACGCTCTCGGCAAAGCTCGACAGCCACCGTTTGTGCATTAGGTAAAATATTCGGCTTTACAATTTTAACGGTGATAGCGGAAACCGCAAAAGCGTCAAATACCGATGTCATTACTGCGTTGCCAAAGGCTTCTAATAGTTCAAACTCGCTGCGCTGACCGACGTCGACAATACACTCTGCCACTTTTGCGTAGTCAATGGTGTCGTTTACATCATCGCTTTGCATAGCTGCGTTTAAGTCGGCGGTTAGGGTTACGTCTAAAAGCAGCGCGGTTTGCTGTGTGCGCTCCCAATCGTAAACCCCAATTAACGTATTTACCGTTAATCCAGTTATAAATATTTTACCCATGAATTGTTTCAACTTATGTTTTTACTGGTCTTACTACTGCGAATTGACCAACATAAATGCAGGCCAAAGGTGGTATATCGTATTTGGATGAAGTAGCGTTATGCTGACGCAAAGCTTACCGCAGTAAATGATGCACAACTATACCGCTGTATGGCAACACGGGGCAACTGAGGTTTTCATATTTAACGAAGACAAAACGTTAAATGAAACTAGGGCATGTTGATGAAACCTTAGTTTGAATAATGAGGGTAGCGGCTAGCAGTTAAAATTATAATAGCGTTATTACAATTAAAACGTTATGAAAATGAAACGACAATGAGTGAAAAAGTAAACTAATGATTTCCTTAACAATATTAATGGTTGCCGTCGCGTATCTTTTTGGTTCGCTGTCAAGTGCGGTACTCATTAGCCGAGTATTTCTTCTTCCCGATCCAAGAACTGCTGGCTCCAAAAATCCAGGCGCCACGAATGTATACCGACTCGGTGGACGTGTACCTGCCCTACTTGTGTTGGTCATGGATATTTTAAAGGGAACAATCCCCGTTTATGGCAGTTACTTTTTAAATATTGAACCCGTGCTATTAGGGCTAATTGCAATAGCAGCATGCCTTGGTCACATTTTCCCACTGTACTTTGGTTTTAAAGGAGGAAAGGCGGTGGCGACCGCTTTTGGTGCCATGTTGCCAATAGGTTTAGACTTGGCAGGGCTTCTCATTGTGAGCTGGGTGCTTGTGGTCTTTATCACCGGCTATTCTTCATTGGGCGCGCTCGTTGCCGTAAGCCTAGCGCCTCTTTTTACTTGGCTGGTCAAACCGCTCTATACCATTCCGGTGGCTATGTTATCCATACTCATTATTATTAGGCATAAGGACAACATTGTACGGCTTTTAAGCGGGTCTGAGAGTAAGGTTTGGGATAAAGGGTCTATCAAAGAATGACTCGCCCCCAGTGCTAGTGTTTCGATGCTAGTGCTTCAACGTTAGTGCTCCAGTGTTTATGCTCCAATACTAGCGCACCAACCCTTGATTGAGTACTTCAAGTTTGCCGTCTATGGGCGTGAACGGCGCTATACCCATTATTTTAGCTAGGGCAGGATAAACCTCTAAGTTACTGAACACCGGCAGCGTAACCCCTTTTTTAAAAGCAGGGCCTGCAGCAATAAAAGTGGCGCCCATATCGGGCAGCGTATTGAGGTAGCCATGACCGCCTTTGCTGATGTGCCCTGTTGCATCATCAATAAAACGCGCTGGGGGTGACACCTCTAACAGGATGTCTCCCGTTCTACTCCCCTTTTCAAATTGACGCATTTCTCGCTGAGCATCGCTAAGCACAACGAACCGTCCCTTATACCGCTCATTAGAGACAGTAGATAAGCGGTTTGCTTCTTGCAATATCGCTTCTTCACTCGCGTCTTTGGGGGCATAAATATGAACTTGTGCGCCCTCGTTTTCTACCGAGAATGTATCTGGGATAGAAAGTGCTGACACATCAATGACTTTATTGCTATCTACCGAGGTCATACCGTGATCCGATACAATGACCACATTAACGTTAATATCTAATGCTTGAATTCGGTCATACAACTCACCCACGAGGGCATCCACTTGCACAACCGCATCTTTGGTTAAGGGCGAATAAGGCCCTTCGTCATGACCTACCGTATCGGTTAGCGAAAAGTAGCCAGTGACAAAGCGAGGTCGAGATACTTCAGGCAAACTTAACCACTGAACCATCTGGTCTATTCGCTGTTGGTAGCTTGTATATTTTGAATAAGGAAAGTGATAAGTAGGAAGCGCGCCGCCAATTCGTGCATCAGACTCTGGCCAGAAAAATGTTGCCGCTTTAAGTCCGTTTAGTTCGGCTAAATTCCACAGTGGCGTTGCCGTAATCCAGGTACTGTCTGTCTTTCCTTTGCCCATACTGTAGCGAGCATAGCCCTCTTTCGTTGGTCTTGTTTTGTCGAAAAAACGATTATTCACAATGCCATGATGTTTAGGTAATAACCCTGTTATCAACGACAGATGATTAGGAAACGTATTTGCCGGGTAAACCGGTGTCATACTTGATGCACGCACGCCCTCTTTGGCTATGCGAGCTAGGTGAGACGCGCCGTGTAGCTCTACGTAATCGTGCCTAAAACCATCAAGTGAAATCAACACAACGTACTGAGGTTGCTGCGCTGTCTCTTCACTCGCACTTGCCGTGTGAGATAGCACCAGTATCATCCATGCAGATATCACGGCGGTCATTAATTTAATCATGTTCTTATTCCTTATTGCGAACACATTAGGCGCACATCAAATAAAGATGAAGCGTTCCCCCGTCTTAGACGCGTGCCTGAACCTAAACCTAACACGCAAATAGCAGTACCTAAACAGCAGTGAGTGTGTCTAGCGGCCAGCGAGGCTTGGCCTGAGAGCTTAGTTCAAGGACTTCGTTTGCTTTTAATCTCTGCATTCCGGCATAGGCAATCATGGCTCCGTTGTCAGTGCAGTAAGCTAGGCTGGGGTAGAATACTTCGCCGTGTAGCTCATCCATCAACACCGTCATTTTTTGCCTCAGCATCTGATTAGCGCTTACACCACCGGCAATAACCAATCGTTTCATTCCCGTTTGTTTGAGCGCCCGCTTACATTTGATCATAAGAGTGTCCACCACAGCCTCTTGGAATGCAAATGCTATGTTGGCTTTAACTTGGTCGCTGCCATCAGATGCTCTAATCGTGTTTGCGGCAAAGGTTTTGAGTCCACTGAAGCTAAAATCTAGACCTGGCTTGTCAGTCATAGGTCGTGGGAACTTATAATGTCCGGGCCCCCCCTTTTCCGCTAATTTGGCAAGCAATGGACCACCTGGGTAATCTAAACCAAGAAGTTTCGCGGTTTTATCAAACGCTTCACCAGCGGCGTCATCTACTGACTCCCCAAGCACTTCGTATTGACCAATGCCTTTTACATTCACCAACATTGAGTGGCCGCCAGAAACAAGCAACGCCACGAAAGGAAATGAAGGCGCATTGTCTTCTAACATTGGTGCTAACAAATGGCCTTCCATGTGATGCACACCAATAGCCGGTACATTCCACGCATAGGCGAGTGAGCGGCCAACGGATGATCCCACAAGTAAAGCACCAATTAAACCTGGCCCCTGAGTGAAGGCAACGCCGTCAATATCCTTTGGTGTGGTATTCGCGTCAGTCAGCGCTTTTTCGATAAGGGGAATAATTTTGCGGACATGATCGCGAGAAGCCAACTCGGGAACGACTCCACCATAATCGGCGTGCAGCTTAACTTGGCTGTATAACTCATGAGAAAGCAAGCCCTGCTCGTCATCATATACTGCAATGCCGGTTTCGTCGCACGACGTCTCAATTCCTAAAATTCGCATTCAGCGCTCACCTTTTTACAACAAAAACCAATAATTTTACTAGCGATCTGCGGCGATCATCTTTATGATCCGCCCGTGATTATCTTTCTAACCCGACATTCAACGCTCGGACACGCTCTAAAAAGGCAGCGTTAGGGGCGATGAAACTGGGTAGCTTATGTTTCTTAGGCGCAGAGTTTACCTGTAAACCTGCATTCATGGAATGCTAGCAAAGGAGTAAATGCACGATATTGGCTATTTTTTAGCAATTCATCCTTTACTTTCTCTGCAGAAATGATTAGAATTTCGCACCATTTTTAACCCGGGTGGCCTTTTTAGCGCACAATTTTACCCGGATATACACAGTAAAGTTTTGAGGTGAGTGTTTAAATGCCTATCGTTAAAGTTAGAGAAAACGAGCCGTTTGATGTGGCGCTGCGTCGTTTTAAGCGTTCTTGTGAAAAAGCAGGTGTTCTATCTGAAGTTCGTCGTCGTGAATTCTTCGAAAAACCTACGTGGGAACGCAAGCGCAAGAAAGCTGCCGCTAAAAAGCGTCATCTTAAGAAGCTAGCTCGTGAAAACGCACGTCGCGTAAAACTCTACTAAACTAGGGTTTAATTACGAGTACGAAAGGTGTTGCCATTGCAGCACCTTTCGCGTTTCTGAAGTATCAAAAAGGGTCCTTATTTGGACCTTTCTTGTCTCTGTTTGCCTTTAATATGAAGCCAAAGTACCAATCTAAGTATAAGGAGTAGTCTTAAACCTTAGTATAAAGAACAGCACTAAGCCTTAGTGTAAAGAACGGCGCTAAGCCGCAGTACAAAAAACAGTGCGCAGCAGCTGGCGAATATCAATTATCCCTTCCTAATATCCAATCCGTTTTATAATAGCGCTGTAGTCAAACTCGGTTATCGAACCAACCACATTTAATTCTATTGCTCATCCTTTTTATTTGGAGCTTATATTTAGTCCACTCACTTTTTAGACTTCTCATTGGTTCCTTTCGCTTTTAAAGCTTCCATTTATCATTCTATTGATTATCCTATTACCATAACGTTATATCCAACAACGACTCGCTAACAAAGGATACGAAAACTATCATGGCATTAATTGATGATTTAAAATCTGCCCAAAAAGATGCAATGCGCGCGAAAGAGAAGCTGCGCTTAGGCACTATTCGAATGGCCCTTGCGGCAATTAAGCAAAAAGAAATAGACGAGCAAATCACGCTTGATGACCCTGCTGTACTAGCGGTACTTACGAAAATGGTGAAGCAGCGCCAAGACGCTGCGGCTCAGTTTGATGCAGCAGACAGAGACGACCTTGCAAGCAAGGAACGGGAAGAAATCACCTATATTGAAAATTTCTTGCCTCAGCCACTGACTGATGAAGAACTCAATGCGTTAATTGATGACACCATGGCCTCAACGGGTGCAACGGGTATGCAAGATATGGGGAAAGTAATGGGCGCGTTAAAGCCTAAGGTACAAGGTCGCACCGATATGGGCGCACTGAGTACAAAAATAAAAGCCCGCTTAAACGCCTAAGAATGTAAACGCAATAGTCGCCGATTCGAAAACCATTAGTAGAAAGTGCTGACTATTAGCAATTACCGTATCCAATAAACTTGGGTGCGGTAATACATTCTCATTCTTCGCTATCCCTGTTAAAGTATCCACCGTTTTATTTATACGAATCCCTCATGGCTGGAAAAATACCCCGCGACTTTATTGATGATCTTCTCTCACGTACCGATGTGGTAGAAGTGGTCGATAGCCGAGTAAAATTAAAAAAAGCAGGCAAAAACTATCAGGCTTGCTGTCCTTTTCACAACGAAAAGTCGCCCTCTTTTACTGTCAGTCAAGATAAGCAGTTTTACCATTGTTTCGGTTGTGGAGCCCACGGCAACGCCATCTCTTTTATCATGGAATTCGACCGCCTAGAGTTTGTTGAAGCCATTGAAGACCTCGCTAGATATCACGGGCTAGAAGTACCGCGGGAAAAGGGCAGCCGCCCGGCCATGAGTGAGGAAAAGAAGCAGCAGCTGCAAGATGACTATACGTTAATGGAGCAGGTGACACGCTTTTTCCAACACCAGCTTCGCCAAAACGGAAACAGTAAAAAGGCAATCGATTATCTTAAAAATCGAGGTTTGAGTGGCGACATTGTCAAACAGTGGGAAATTGGATATGCGCCTGATGGCTGGAGCGCATTGCTAGATACATTTGGAAAAAGTCCTCAACAAATAAAGCAGCTAATTGATTTGAGGTTGGTCAATAAAAATGACCAGGGCCGCACCTACGACTTTTTTCGCGACCGCATTATGTTTCCTATTCGGGACAAACGAGGGCGCGTGGTTGGCTTTGGTGGGCGAGTATTAGAAGACGGTGGTCCCAAATATCTTAACTCACCAGAAACACGTATTTTCCATAAGGGCAACGAGCTATTTGGCTTTTACTCTGCACGTCAGCAAAACCGGCAGCTAGACACCGTTGTTGTCGTAGAAGGCTACATGGACGTGGTGGCGTTAAGCCAGTTCGATATTAATATTGCCACCGCAGCCCTAGGCACAGCAACAACCTTAGAGCATATCCAAATGCTGGTTCGCGCAACATCGCACATTGTGTGTTGTTACGATGGTGACCGTGCAGGTCGCGAAGCGGCCTGGAGAGCCCTAGAAAACGCGCTACCCGCATTAAAAGACGGCGTGCGATTATCGTTTCTATTTCTACCGGATGGTGAAGATCCAGATACCATGGTGCGCCAGGTGGGCAAAGATACCTTCTTAGGCATGCTTAACGAAGCAATGCCGCTTTCGCGTTTCTTTTTTGAGAACCTACTTAAGAGTCATAATGTGGGCACACCCGAAGGAAAAATAGCCCTTAAAAAAGCCGCAATGCCTCTTATTGAGTCAACGTTAGGTGCTGATCAGAAAAATATGTTGCTTGAAGAGCTGGCTAAGCACACCGGGGAATTTGACCGATTCAAGCTTCAGCAGGACATCTCAAAAGCAAACCAAGGCAGCAAAAAAGCCTACTCTCCCAATCTAACTCAGGTAAACAAACCCAAGTTATCACCACTTCGTATGCTTATTCGTCTTCTCTTAGACTCACCAAGACTGGCCGCGGCTTGTGACGATGTGCAAATTGGCATTTTTACCGGTAGCGCAGCGGCGGGCATGGACTTGCTGCGCGATGTACACGCATTTTGTTTGGCTAATCCAAATGCTAAAACCAGTCAGCTTGTTGAAAACTTCCGCGACCATCCCCATTCTTCTACTATCGCAAAACTATTGTTGCAAGAGCACTTAGTTAAAGATGAAGACGCAGAACGGGTCTATAATGATAGTTTTACGCGTTTACTTGATGCTCATCTTGAAAGCCGAATAGAGACATTACTTTCGCGCTCTCGGGTGCAATCACTAAGTAAAGCTGAAAAAGAAGAGTTAACGCTGTTAATGAAAGAACGGCAAAATAGTTAGGATGTATTGAACTTCGCTGCAAAAGTGTGCAGCGACGCTCAGCACACCATGTCAGTTTCAATTGCAAATGATTGCTGTTTAAAAAATCAGCCAGTAATCTGGTAAAACCACTGGTTTTTCTGTTATACTGACTAATTCGCTGTGTTCAATCACAATGCATGCAGAGCATTTACTGGCTGGCTGCTATGTGAACGAAAAAACAGCAATGTGAGTAAACAATATATAGCCGATAACACGGGCAAAACCAAACTCGGGCGGATGCGCATCGCACTCATAAGCGTCGCATTGGGCACAAACGGCATTGATACGAACATCAGTACTCCAGCAGATAAGATGGAACATACGTCAGCGTATGGTGTCTTGTCTATTGCAAACTAATTGAATGTGAGAAGTGTAGGTTATATGGCGCAAAGCAAGCAGTCTCAGATTAAACTCCTGATTGCAAAAGGTAAAGAGCAAGGTTACTTAACCTTTGCAGAAGTTAACGACCACCTGCCGCAAGATATTGTCGATTCTGATCAAATAGAAGACATTATCCGCATGATCAACGACATGGGAATTCAAGTTTCTGAATCAGCTCCTGATGCAGATGAACTTCTCATGCAAGAAGCAAATGCAGACGAAGATGCAGCAGAGGCTGCAGCGCAAGCACTTGCAACTGTAGAAAGTGAAATTGGCCGTACTACAGATCCTGTCCGCATGTACATGCGTGAAATGGGAACAGTAGAGCTTTTGACACGCGAAGGCGAAATTGAAATAGCCAAGCGTATCGAAGATGGCATAAACCAAGTTCAGTGTTCTGTAGCAGAATACCCAGAAGCAATTACATATTTGCTTGATCAATGGGATTTATATGAAGCAGAAGAAATTCGCCTAAGCGATATTATTTCTGGCTTTGTTGACCCTGATGACGATCAAGATCTTGCTCCAACGGCAACGCACATCGGTTCTGACCTTTCAGAAGAAGAGTTAAAAGATGAAGACGATGACAGCGATGACGAAGACGAGGAAGAAGAAGACACTGGCGTAGATCCTGAACTTGCGAGAGCTCGTTTCGACGAACTTCGTACTCAATACATCAAAACTCGTGATGTCATTGAGAAGAAAGGTCGTTCGCATGCAGAAGCACGCAAGCAGATCAACGCATTAAGCGACATCTTCAAAGAATTCAGACTTGTTCCTAAGCAGTTCGATCGCATGGTGAAAAACATGCGTCATATGATGGATAAAGTTCGTATTCAGGAACGTCTTGTCATGAAGTTTTGCGTAGTTAACGCAAAAATGCCAAAGAAAGACTTCATTAAAGCGTTCGCAGGAAATGAAACATCAACAGCGTGGCTTTTTGCTGCAGTGAAATCTGGCGCTCCTTATGCCGACGAACTTGCTGTACATCAAGAAGAAGTAGAGCGCTGTATTAGCAAGATGAATCAAGTTGAGCAAGAAACTGGCTTGGTTATCGCAGACATAAAAGACATTAACCGTCGTATGTCTATCGGTGAAGCGAAAGCTCGCCGAGCGAAGAAAGAAATGGTTGAAGCTAACCTTCGTCTTGTTATCTCAATTGCTAAGAAGTATACCAACCGCGGGCTTCAGTTCCTCGACCTTATTCAAGAAGGTAACATTGGTCTTATGAAAGCAGTTGATAAATTTGAATACCGTCGTGGTTACAAGTTTTCAACGTATGCAACGTGGTGGATTCGCCAGGCTATTACGCGTTCAATCGCCGACCAAGCCAGAACAATTCGTATTCCTGTGCACATGATTGAAACTATCAACAAGCTAAACCGTATCTCTCGCCAAATGCTTCAAGAGATGGGCAGAGAGCCAACGCCAGAGGAATTATCTGAACGCATGCTAATGCCGGAAGATAAGATCCGTAAAGTACTTAAGATTGCAAAAGAGCCAATCTCTATGGAGACGCCAATTGGTGATGATGAAGATTCACATCTTGGCGACTTTATTGAAGACAGCACCATTGTGCAGCCTTTAGACTCGGCGACGGGCGGAAGCTTGAAAGGTGCTACTCAGGAAGTACTTGCTGGTCTTACAGCCCGCGAAGCCAAGGTTCTACGTATGCGTTTTGGTATTGATATGAATACTGACCATACACTAGAAGAAGTGGGCAAGCAGTTTGACGTTACTCGTGAGCGTATCCGTCAGATTGAGGCTAAAGCACTGCGTAAGCTTCGCCACCCTAGCCGCTCTGAGCAGCTTCGCAGCTTTTTAGACGAATAGCTTCTTAGCTGTAGCTTCACAGGTGAAACTACAGCTAGGCATTAGTTTGAAGTGAGTTTGAAATTAAAGGCTACATCAATCTAATGAGTGCCAAAACAAGCTAAATAAACAAACAAAATCCCTGGCGAGAGTCGGGGATTTTTTTTTCGCTATGATTTTTTGCTATGAACAGCTAACCACATCATCTTAATGTTTCACTCTTTAACTAATATGAGTAAACATTAAGAGCAAAAAAAAGCCTCCGCAAGGAGGCTTTTTAGTATAGATGAATCTAACCGTATCGCTATACGCGGAACTGTTTAGCTATAGACTCTAAGTGCTGCGCTAAATTAGCCAATTCATTACACATGCTCCCCAGCTCCCCAGAGCGTGTTGCCGTTTGTTCCGTGCGCTGATGAATTTCATCTACGTGGCGGACAATATCAATAGCAACAGTTCGCTGGTCTTCGGTGTTGTGGGCAATTTGCTCGTTCATGTTGTTTATACGGCCGATGGTGCTGGTAATTGTTTCAAGGCTACTTCCAGCTCTATTTGCCGTTTCTACACTATTAGAGGCTTGTTCGGTGCCCTTAGCCATAACTTGTACCGCTGATTGCGCCGCACTTTGAAGCTGCTCAATAGTATTTTGAATTTCTTCTGTTGATTGCTGAGTACGCGACGCCAACGTTCTCACTTCATCGGCAACCACCGCAAAACCACGACCTTGCTCGCCAGCGCGGGCGGCCTCGATAGCTGCGTTAAGTGCCAGTAAGTTTGTTTGCTCCGCTATTCCTTTAATTACATCTAATACAGAGCCCACCTTATTCGAATCAGACTCTAGACGGCCTATAACATCAGCGGTCTCACGAACATTATCAGCAAGTTGTTGAATACTCGTCACAGTTTGCTGAACAATTTGACGGCCTTCGCTTGCAGCGCTGGTGGCTTCGTTAGCGTCACTTGCTGCTTGTGCAGCACTTTGCGCTACACCGTCGACCGAGCCGCTCATTGTATCGACTGCTTGTTTTGCGTTAGTTGCTGAACGCTGTTGTACATCGATAGTGCGCTGTGTTTCTTCCGTCACGCCGCGCAAGTTTTGCGCTAAGTTTGACAGTGGAAGGCTTGCCTCAACAACGTCTTTCACCACGCCCTGAAGTTTGTCCATAAATTGATTGAACCAGTGAACCAGTTCACCAATTTCGTCTTCGCTTTGCGTTTCAATGCGAACCGTTAAATCGCCATTTTCCTGTGCAATATCTTTTAATGAGCGAACTACATCGTCGATACTTTGCTTAATACCGCGAACAATAGGGATAGCGGTGGCAAATAATAATATTGAAACCACTATCGCTAACACAACGCCGGTACTGATAAGTGATGTATTGGCCGAGTCAGTATTTTCAAACGCTTTTTCAAAGGCATCTTGCTGGTCGTCTCTAAAGCGAGTCATTGCCACAATTACACCGTCATAAGACGAATTCATTTGGCTGGATAGCTCGCCTAATCGACTAAAGTCAGCTGTGCCATCAACCATTGACTGCGATACATTAAAAGCGACTTTAAAATAGTCGTCGAAACCGGAGGAGATTTTAGCCATGTCGGAGCGAAAGTCGGGGCTAATACCCGCAATTTGATTCATTCCGTCTTTAGCTTCTTTTGCCAATTCTTGCGCAGCAACGAGGGTATCTTGATCGCCAGTAGTCACGGCGCTAGATAAGGTATCTCGTACCTTTTGCATTTCCACGAGTGTGGAGGCCGATAGTTGAAGTGCTGGAAACTGCACGGTTTGGACTTTTTCTAAAATAGCGCCATTGTTTAACGCAGTATAGACAGTGATTAGGAGGTAAATAACGAAACTTAAAGCAGCAATTCCCGGGATCAGGAAAATTTTAGTCGCTATTGGCATTTTTTTAAGAAAACTCATCTGCTATCTCACTATTTTTATTATCGTCCAACTACTGCTCAGGAATACCTGACAAGACACTACTACTGTAATATATCTACAAGATTAACGAAAACTTTAATAAATAGTTGAAGCTCGGCGCTCTAGGTACTTATTGAGTACTCGCGCCGAGCTTCATTAGCGTTTTAGAACGTGTAGTTCACGCCGACTTTTAGCAACGTAGCGTCGTTTAAGTCGTTAAGGTCATCGCTATACCAAGTAACATCCGCCTTTAGCGCTAGGCCAGGCTCAACATCATAACGAAGACCAGCAGTTACCGCAGACACGTCAAGGTCCTGCTGTGCAGCAATACCGCTAGCTGCTTGATAAATGCCAGACCAAGTAGCATCTGTTACCGCATCGCCAGTCTCGATTGTTGGCGGTAGTGCTGCAACTAAACCAAGCTGCGCGCCATTGTCTGCCTCTTCAACTTCATACGTAATATGCGGGGTAAATTTCCCAAAACGTAAGCCAGCAGTCACATACCATGCTTTGTTGTCGGCAATAACAGAACCATCCACTTCTGTTTGAGTGTATTCTGCACCCACAAACCAATCGTACTTATCTACACCAACGGCAACCTCAAAGAAGGTTCCGGTATCTTCTTCAATGCGCAGACCAGACGCTAATGCCGATGCACCAGGAACCACTGCACCAAATTGACCAGCGCCGTCTACAAACGCATCAAACTCTGCGTTTTCTGCGCTAGTTTTTCCGCGAGCTAGCAACGTACGTGCACTGAACCAATCTCTTGTTACTTCAAACGATACCGCTAAAACATTATCTAAGGTAAGCGCCGCTGGTATTCCAGAAATGGTAGTGTCGGCTTGAGCACGACCTGTAGTGAACTGTGCGCCATATTCCCAGTCACCTGAGTAGTTGGAGTAATCAACTCTTACACCATCAATGTTGTTAAAGTCGATGCCGTATACCGAGTCAGGTGGCGTTAACCAGTGATAAGAGTAACCTACATCTAACGATGCAGAGTATTTGAATAACGGCATACGAATGCGGCCTGCACTAATGCTTGTCGTATTAGACACATTATATGTCATATACGCCCATTCGAAGTCGGCGTCGTAGTCGTCTCTACCACGACCAACCACCTGCGCGGTAGCAGACAACTTGTCGCTGATTTCACCGCGAACTTGTAAACCAAATACACTGGCTGGGTCGAAGCTAAAGTCGCTGTCGTAGTCGTAAACCGATTCATTGTCGTCAAGTGTCATTCCGCCAATAAGGTTAGCGAAACCATTAATTTGAACTTCGGCGATAGCGGGTGCAGCCACAAGGCTAGCCATTGATAAGATAGCAAGTTTCTTTTTCATGCTTGTTCCTTTAATTCAGTCTAATACGGTAAAATTAAAACGTTGCTACTACGCGAACGCTATCGTTCACAGCACCTGCGTCTACAAAGCCTATAGCGCCGGGGTTTGATGCGACTTCAGCAATCACTTCTGCGTCAGAGCCTAATGATTTTGGCGGCTGACCTTTCCCCGTAAAAACAAGCTTCGACCAAAAGGCCGTTAATTGAGACGCTGTTTTGTTAAGAACTTTACCGTTAAATTCGTCGGTTACAGCCTGACCTTCTTCAAGTGCTACAGGTTCGGCCTGAGTACCGCTCGGAAATGCCTTAGCTTTATTTAGAAACAGACGTGTGATGGTTGCTTTATCAAGCGAATCGCTATTACTTGGGTGCACAACAACCGCTACATCAGCAAATGCCATGTTGCAACATAATGCTGCTGCAAGAATCCATTTTTTCATAAGATATCCTCTTAACTAATTCACGGTGTCATTCACCGTATCTGTCGAAATCAGCCTGTGTTTAGCTTGTCACTCACCTCAAACGTAGTGTGAAAAGACTGGTTCATCCAGTCACAATTCGACAACCGATTAAGTATTGGTCACAAATGCCATTAACGCCAATTAAGTCGTTAAGTTTTAATAACTAAAAATTAGTAACTTAGGCACAACAAGCTGTGATGGCGCGCAGTGTATAGGGAAGGGATTATTTGGCAACTAGACTAAGGAGCGACGATGGTGATACGACCAGTATTAAAAAATTTAATACATACTAAGGAAATTTAGAAAATTAAACATAAAAACAAAAACTTAACGAATTATGGGAAAAAGCTAAGCGCATCAAAACCAATATCAACGTATTAAATAACATACCCAACAAAGTAAACCTAGAAGCCTTGATTCGGTGAGCATGGGGCGAGCAGCCCGAGTTGGACTAACTCGCACTAACATTAACTCGGTTAAACGTCGCCTTTTTTATAAGGAATATCGCTATCGAGCTTTTCAATTTCCTGGGTTCGTTTAAGGGGTGAGTCTGTATTTCTTGCTAGCCAACTGTACGCCGTCGGCACTACATATAGCGTCATAAAGGCCGATACCAACACGCCTGAGAATATCACCATGCCAATCACCATACGACTTTCGGCGCCAGGACCTGTCGCTAGCACCAACGGCAATGCACTGAATACGGTTGTAAACCCAGTCATCACAATGGGGCGTAATCTTTGTGTGGCTGCCCGCTTTAACGCTTCTTCAAACTCCATACCACTGTCTCGTAGCTGATTGGCGAACTCCACAATAAGAATACCGTTTTTCGCCGCGAGACCTATTAGCATGACCAGTCCGATTTGACTGTAGATGTTTATCGTCATCCCTGAGAAAAATAGACCAATATAGGCACCAACGAGTGCTAAAGGTACTGTTAGCATGATAACGAGCGGATGTACCCAGCTTTCAAACTGTGCCGCTAGAATAAGATAGGTAATAGCCAGCGCGAGCATAAACACATAGATAAACGAGCTGCCAGCCTCTTGGTACAGCTGTGACTCACCTTTGTAGTCTATAGATACGTTGTCAGGCAGCTCAGTACGAACAATCTCTTCTAGATATGTCAGCGCTTGGCCAAGGGTATAGCCCTCGGCTAGGTTTGCTGAAATTGTCACTGCCCGCATTCTATTGTAGCGATTTAGTCGTGAAGACGTAGCTTGCTCTTCAAAGGTAAGCAGGTTGTCCATGGGAATGAGCTCACCGGTTCTCGCTGAGCGAACGTACAGATTTTCAATGTTATTTGGGCTTCTAAAGTCATCTTCGATACCCTCTAAAATAACATCGTATTCCTCTCCCCTATCGAGGAAAGTCGATACTCTGCGCTGTCCCAGCATTACCTCTAGCGTTCCACCAATATCACTGATGGACACACCTAAATCGGCCGCCCTGTCGCGATTGATATTCACTAAAAGCTGAGGTGAGGTTTCTTTATAATCTGAATCTAATCGGATAAGCCCCGAGTTTTCAGCGGCTTTTTCAAGCACAGTATCCCGCCAGGCCACTAGGTTTTCATAGGTGTCGCCTTTTAACACAAACTGTACAGGACGCCCAAACCCGCCACCGGACACACCGCTTCGCATAATGGAAAACGCTCTTACATCAGGCACTGCGGTGAGCTTTTCGCTTAACTCATCCATAAGCTCAAAGGTACTGAAATCTCTTACATCCCAATCAGCCGAACCTACAATCGCAATCCCTGCATTGCCACCAAACCCAGGCGTTCTCACCAAAAGGCGATTGATCTTACCATTCTCGCGATAAGGCATAAGAATGTCTTCAATCTGTTTGAGGTTGTTGGCGTTACTCTCAAAGCTCGCGCCTTCCTGCGCATTCATCAGAATAAAGAAGTTGCCTCTATCTTCTTTAGGCACAAACTCACTGGGTACTTTTTCTGAAAATTGAATAATAGCGATAACTGCAAATACCAGCAGCAACAGCATAAGAATGGGCTGATGCAGGGTTTTGCCTAAACTCGAAAAGTAACGATTTTCAAGCGCGGAAAAGCGCGAGTCCATCCAGCTTCCAAAGCCAGAGGCACGCTCTCGCTTTTTCAGAATTTTAGAGGCCATCATTGGCGTTAGTGTAAGAGCGGTAAAGCTAGAGAACGCTACGGCAGCGGCGATAGCCAATGCAAACTCAGTAAACAAGCGGCCAATATTCCCTTCTAAGAATACCAGCGGAACAAATACTGAAATAAGCACGAGTGTGGTCGCAATTACTGCAAACCCAACTTCTTTTGCGCCTCGATAAGAGGCCAAAATGGGCGGTTCGCCCATCTCAATTCTTCGATAAATATTCTCGAGAACAACAATGGCATCATCAACCACTAAGCCTATCGCTAACACCATTGCTAACAAGGTAAGTAGGTTGATTGAAAACCCGAGTGCGTACATCACAACAAAAGCGGCAATAAGCGAGACCGGCACGGTAACCGCGGGAATTAAGGTTGCGCGAATATTGCCAAGGAAAAGATAAATCACGATAACAACCATAAGCATAGCGATGCCAAGGGTTTCGTACACTTCATCAATAGAGGCTTCAATAAACACGGAAGAGTCGTAGCTAGGTACAATAAAAATGTTATCTGGCAGTGAGGCCTCTATTTTCGCTATTTGTGCTTTTGCGGCTCGAGCTACTTCCAAGGTGTTAGATTTCGACTGCTTGATGATACCAAGCCCAATCATATTAACCCCGTCGCCACGAAACTCCGTTTCATCGTCTTCTGCGGTTAATTCTACGTTGGCAATTTCACCTAATCGAACTAAATACCCGTTTTCGCCTACTGCAACGGTTAGTGCTGCAAAATCCTCTGGTGTCAGGAATGTGCGTGCTACTCGTACTTCAAAGTCTCTGTCTACAGATTCTACTTCACCCGCTGGTAGCTCAACATTCTCCGCTCGAATCACTTGTTCTACGTCGGCTACGGTTATGCCACGGGCAGACATTGCCGTTCTGTCCAGGAACACCTTCATGGCATAGCGACGCCCGCCCCCTATCTGAACACGCGCAACACCATCAACAATGGAAAGTCGGTCGACGAGGAAGCGCTCTGCATAATCGGTGAGCTCCATCGTATTGAGGTTAGTGCTTCGCAAGTTGTACCACACTACGGCACTTTCATCTGAGTTTGCTTTCGATACTTCAGGAGGATCGGCTTGATCTGGCAAATTATTTAATGCGCGACTGACTCGCTCTCGCACATCGTTGGCGGCGGCATCAATATCTCGAGTGAGTTTAAACTCGATAGTAATATCTGAGCGGCCGTTTCGAGACGTTGACGTCACGTTCTTAATGCCTTCGATGCCGGAAATTCTGTCTTCTAACAGTTGAGTTATACGGGTTTCAACAATATTGGCCGAGGCACCAGCATAAGTGGTATTCACTGATACAATAGGCGGGTCAATATCAGGGTATTCCCGTAGCGACAGCATGGAAATGGCAACCACGCCGAAAATCACCAGTAGCAGGTTAATAACGGTAGCAAAAACCGGGCGTTTAACAGAAACGTCAGACAATAACATAGTGCTGCGCTCCCTTATCGATTCAGAACATTAACGGGGGACTCATCACGTACCCGCAATGTACCTTCGATAATCACTTCGTCGCCCTCACTAATACCTTCTATAATTTGCACAAAGCCGGGCCTTCTCTCTCCAATGCGTACTTCTGTTTGGTAGGCCACGTTGTCTCGCACCACATAAACAAATTGTTTGTCTTCTACAGGCACAAGGGCCTTTTCAGGAAGGACAAGCGTATTAAGCACTCGCTTTTCAACTGTAACGGTGAGCAGCATTCCCGGGCGCAAGCGATTGTCTTTGTTTTTTATCGTTGCGCGAACGTTGATAGCGCGAATGACAGGGTCGAGGCGAGTATCCACATTACTGATTACCCCCTCAAACTCTACTCCAGGGTAGGCAATAGAGGCAGCGGTGAGTCGCTGTCCGGCAGCAACGCTGGCAAGATGAGTCTCTGCCACACTAAAATCGACTTTTACTACGCTAATATCATCGAGTGTGGTAATGGTGCTCCCAGGCTGAACAAGCGAACCTTTACTGATCATTCTATTACCTAACAGGCCGGAAAACGGCGCGCGGACCTGTAGGTCGTTAAGCTGCGCTTTGGCAATATCTAACTGCGCTTCTAGCGCTTTTACCCGAGCATTTTGCTCGTCGAGCAATTGCTCTGATGTGGCGTTCGTTTGGCGCAAGTCTGAAATACGGGTGAACTGACGTTTAGCTTCGTCAATATTTGCCTTCAATTCTTCAACGCGAGCACGCTCTTCAGAGTTATTTAACTGAACTAACAGCTCACCTTCTTTTACCTTATCGCCGTCTTCAAAATTGATGCTCGCAATGGTTTCTGTCACTTGCGCCGTAATGTTGACCGATTCATTAGCCACCGCGGTTCCAAGGGATTCTATTGTGATCGGCAGCGCTTCAATACTGGCAAAGGCAGTTTTGACGGGAGTAGCACGCTGCCCCCCTTGCTGCTCGACATTGTCTTCTGGCAAATTCAAATACACGACAATACCTGCCAACAATGCAACGCCAATTAACAGTGGTGATAAAGAAAAACGTGAAGACATAACCTTTCCTATAGGTAAAATAACAACCCGTGATAGAGTAGTTATAAAGCAGCTCAGTGTAAGAGCTGTATACAAGAGCTATACACACACCCATATGAAGCGTAGGCAGCTACGGACAGTCCGTTTGAGGGGTTCGTCATGTACAGCGCTATTAATTAATTATTTATTTTGTTAAGAGTATTCTACCTTTTTCAATGACTTTCTTTTTTCGCTTATCACCTATTTTGGCAGTTTTAACGCTTTTAGGTTGTTCACAAGAGATACCTAGTAAGCTTCTATGTCGACAATCTGCTGTACTTGAATCACAGATGGTCGAACAAAGCTCTAGCACTTTCACTCACCATGCAGCTGTGTGTCTAATCAAAACCCAAAATAAAGTGTTGCTCATTCGCCATCGATTAAGCGGAAAACTAGACTTCCCGGGCGGCACAGTGAACGATGGTGAATCACTATCTTGTGCGGCACACCGAGAAACATGGGAAGAAACAGGCTTCAATGTTCTTGTTCGAAAGCAACTAGGTAGAACATCCAATGGACTAGCCCTATTTGCCTGCGACTTAGACGCAGGTATCGACTTACTGCCTGAACGTTTTAGTCCGCCTTCGTGGGCAGCACTTGAAGTGGTCGCAATTGAAAAGGTGGACCCGTTTTCACTTAGCCATAAATCCTTGCGCTATGCGGATGACCTTATTTCGCTTCGCGATGGGTTTATAGCGTTTGACACTAACTAATAGCCATACCAGAGTGAGATTTAAATCTCACTTTTGATACATTGTAATAAGCGGTCAAAGTGGCGAGCCGTGTCTCATCGCGCTATATAAAAAAATAGAATAGAAAGAACAAAAGAGACAGACCGCCCCGATTTTTAAAAATTAAGGAGTAAAGCGTGTTTTCATTGCCGACACAGAGCCTTAAAGGCACCGTATCAGAACAAGAGTGGCAAGCCCGTGTTGATTTGGCAGCGTGCTACCGCCTTGTGGCGGATATGCGCTGGGGCGACCTAATCTACACGCATATATCAGCTAAGGTGCCGGGAACCGAGCATTATCTTGTTAATGCCTTCGGGTTAACGTTTGACGAAGTGACCGCGTCGAATTTAGTGAAAGTAGACCTAGACGGCAATATTCTTGATGAGACGCCCTACGGCATAAACCCAGCTGGCTTTACTATTCACAGTGCAATTCACGAAGTACGTCATGATGCAGAATGCGTCATTCACCTTCACACGCTGGCCACTATCTCAGTGGCATCGGTCAAAGGCGGTTTAAAGCCATGGAGCCAGTACTCAATGTTTTCACTGCCCTCTTTGTCATACCATGAGTATGAAGGGCTTGCCGTTGACGACGCTGAGCGAAAACGACTCCAAGACGACTTGGGTGATACTAATCACATGCTGTTGCCCAACCATGGCGGCCTGACATTAGGCCCTACTGTGGGTGACGCGTTTATGCGCTTTTACGACCTTCAGCGAGCATGTGAGATACAACTTGCATTAATGCAGTCTAATGAAGAGATCATTGAGATCCCCCAACCTATCATTGACGGTATCTATGACCAGGCCAAAGTTGTGCATAGCGGTGCAACCGGCGGACAAAAAGCATGGCCTGCTATGTTGCGCAAGGCGTACAAATTAGACCCAGGATTTTGTGAATAACATGACTACGTACTTGTGATCACAGCCACCTGCTGATGTTTACAATGAAGCGTTAAAGATTGAAATAAATAACGGAACAGAACCTACATTATGAAAGTGACCAAAGTAGAAATATTCGACATCGAATGCCCGAAGCGCCCTCAGTGGAACCCTGTGTTTGTCAGAGTGTATACCGATGAAGGTATTACCGGCGTGGGCGAAGCGGGTCTTGCCTACGACTGGGGCCATAGCGCCGCCGCTAATATGGTAAAAGAAATTGCCGAAGCCTTACTGATTGGATTTAATCCTTTTAATACCGAACTTTTATGGTCTCGCATGCTGCGCGAAGGCTTCTGGGGACTAGGTGGAGGCCCGGTTTTCTATTCTGCAATGAGCGCTATAGACACTGCGCTTTGGGATATCAAAGGCAAAGCTCTCGGCTTACCGGTTTATGAACTTCTTGGTGGTAAAACTAACGGTAAACTTCGCAGTTACGCCAGCCAACTTCAGTTTGACTGGGATACAGAAATTACCAAACTCAACGACCCTGCCGACTACGCTCGCGCTACTGAAAAAGCGTTAAAAGATGGCTACGACGCGGTTAAAGTTGACCCCATCGTTTACGACAAAGACGGCAACACCCACTTTGACAGAACCAAGCTGTTTACCAAGCCGGAACTCAAACTGTTTCGCGCGCGTTTACAAGCAATGCGTGACGTTATGGGTGAAGACGGTGATATCATTTTCGAATGCCACAGCTTGCTAGGTGCCTCTACCGCTATTCAGTTAGGCAGTATTGTAGAAGACATTGGCTGCTTATATTACGAAGAACCAGTGAACTACTTAAACTCTAAGCTACATGACAAAGTAGCGAAAAACGTGAAGGTGCCTATTGCAGGTGGCGAGCGTTTATACCATCGCTGGGACGTACGGCCTTATCTTGAAGATCAATCCATCGACGTACTACAGCCTGATGTGGGTCTTTGCGGTGGCTTTACTGAAGCGAAAAAAGTGTGTGACTACGCTGATATTTACGATGTGCGCATTCAGGCACATGTATGTGGTGGCCCTGTGGCAACGGCAGCAAGCCTACACCTTGAAACAGCCATACCAAACTTCCTGATCCACGAGCATCACACCTATGCCACTAAAGCGTGGAATAGAGAGTTGTGTATTCAAGACCCTCAGCCAGTGAACGGCTTTATTGAGGCACCGGACACGCCAGGAATTGGTATCGACTTAAATGACGACATTGTGTATCGCTCTCCTCATATGACGGTAACTGAACTGAAATAGCGAGTGATATAAACTGGGGCACCGCAAACTAGTAAAAAATTCTACTTTTTTGGCGGTGCTTTTTTATTTTTTTCGGATTTTCCCATCAGCGCGTAACCCTAAAACTGATACCACTTGTATGCATTTTTATGACGCAGCTTCTCTGCATCATCCTTGCTTAGACTAAAAGCCGTAGAGGTTGTTTGAGACTGCATACGCTTGAGCATGTCGTCATACCCTTTTAGTAGTTGAGCGTAAGGCATTCGCCAGGTACACAAGGGAAAATTGCTCGCCAGCATAATGTTATCTATAGGAATTATATCAAGAGCGGTATTAAGCAATCGCTGAACATAAGTCCACGTCCATTGCCTGTCTTGCATCTCCATACCCGAAAATTTAAATGCCACATTGCTGCATTGCGCTAAGGCAATTAAATGACGCTGCCATTTTGTGTAAGCAAGGCTGGAATAAGAGTGCCTGCTTGAATTAGTGTACTTGCTACAAGAGCCTTCAGCGGGTAAGGAGCCTTCAGCGGAAAAGGAGCCTTCAGCGGGTAAGGAGCCTTCAGCGGAAAAGGAGCCTTCAGCGGGTAAAGCCTCATCAGGCAAAACGTCAGCTGAAAAAGGCGCTGCCGCAACATGATTCACTATTACCGTCAATTCAGGAATACGCTCAATCACATTCAATAACGCGCTGACGCTTGCCCCATCGGTAATATCGAATTGCGCATCAAAAGATAGGTTGTTTGCAGCCATATGTTTCAGGCTATGCAGCACCTTAGGGCTTCGCAATAGGGTGGCTGCATCATCATCAAGAATATGACGAAGCCCACTTACAGAGCGAAAACGTTTTAATCTATCAATGTCTGATAAGGAGGTAGACGACTGCAAGTCAATATTAGCCACACTGCGAAACGGTTTTACACAGTGCTGCTCTAAAAACGCCACCTCTCGCCACGGTTGCCCGTTATCAAAACCTGCCTCAATATGCACAAACCCTCCGAGCGTTGCGTGATTTCCTTTGAACAAACCCCTTTCATATACACTGCGTGCGATGACAGACTTGTCCCGCCAATAGGGCGGATTATTAGGCTTTAGCCAGTCGTAATGACCGTGCTGAAGGGCAAAAAAGTGTATATGAGGGTCAATCCAGTTCATGGGCGTTCTTCCACATCATTATTGCGCCGTGTACCCACCATCTACGGCATGAAGGCTTCCAGTGATAAAAGACGCTTTATCGCTACAAAGGAAATAGGTGAGTTCGGCGACGTCTTGAGGTTGACCTAGCCTGCCAATGGGCTGGGCTGCCACCTCTTCTGCTACAACGTCGTTTTTATTTGCCCCAGAACGCGAGACATAGTTGTCGATGGCGTTGTGAAATAATGGGGTTTCAATAGTGCCAGGACACACCGCATTCGCCCTTATATTAAAAGAGGCATAATCAAGGGCGGTACTTTTAGCTATGGACGCCAATGCAGATTTTGTTAGCCCATAGGCGAAGGAGTTTTGTTTTCCCACATAGGATTGATCAGAGCCCATCACCACTATTGCACCTGATTGCTGTGCTTTCATAACAGGTAATGTATTTTTTATTGCGGCGTAAGCTCCTTTAATATTTAGGCTTATTATACTGTCGAGTAACGCTTCGTCAGTCTCTTCGATAGTGGCTGATACGTGTTTGCCCGCATTACACACCAACGCATCAATACGTTTATAGTCTTGTGCGACAGACGCCAGTGCTTTTTCTACCTCGCTCACGTTGCTTACATCGCACTTTATCCATTCACAATGTAGAGGGGCGACGTCAAAGTGCCTAATGTCTAAATTCACCACGCGATAGCCGTTTTCAGCAAATGTTTTACACACGGCAAGGCCAATTCCTAAACTGCCACCCGTTACCACGCAGACTGGGCTATTATTAAGCTTAACGTCAGTATTAACGCTTACGTCAGTATCAATTTCGGTATTCGTTGTGGTATTGGTCATAGCTCACGTTGTTCCTAGTCTATTTCTGTTTCTCTGTGCTTTCTTTGTGATTGCGCTAGTATCTGTGGCGTAAGCATGCCAGCGAGTAGGATAAATGCAAGGAAAAGCCAAAAGGCCATAAGTAATAGTTAACCTGAGTCCTATTTGAGAAACGGGGTACAGTAAATTAATTATTAACTTTCAGTTAACGGACTACTCTGACCACTTGTTTTATGGCTATAATAGAGAAATTAAAACACTTGTTTGAAAAAGGAGTCATCCATGCCTCTACACCATGCCCCTACCGCTGATTTTCAGTTTCTTTTAAAAGAGTGGCTTGGACTTGATGCCCATTATGAAAAGCTCGGTATCAGTGATTTTGACAGCGACCTGGCGAATGAAATTATTTCGCAAGGCGCTAAATTTGCACTAGATGTTGTTGCCCCATTAAACCGAGAGGGCGACGAAGAAGGCTGTAAGCTTGAAAATGGTCAGGTTACTACACCAAAAGGTTTTGCCGACGCCTATCAAGAATATGTGGCCAATGGCTGGAATGCCATGCTTGGCTCTGCTGAGTACGACGGTCAAGATTTACCTTACACCATGGCCGTACCGGTTCACGAAATGTTGAATGCCGCTAATTTAAGCTGGCGTTTAACAACCATGCTGACCGAGAGTGCGACACTTGCTGTCACTAAGCATGCCAGTAAAGCGCTTAAAGATACATATCTTGCGAAGCTTATCAGCGGCGAATGGACAGGCACGATGAACCTTACCGAGCCTCACGCTGGAACAGACTTAAGCTTGCTAAGCACTAAAGCGCAGCCACAAGACGACGGCAGCTTTAAAGTGACAGGTAACAAGATATTTATTACTGGTGGCGATCACGACTGGAGCTCTAACGTTATCCATCTAGTTCTCGCTCGTTTACCTGACGCACCAAAAGGTGTTAAAGGTATTAGCTTGTTCTTAGTACCCAAATTTTTACCTGACGCAAGCAATGAGCCGGGCGAAGCAAACAGCCTGTCAGTGGGCAGTATTGAACACAAGATGGGTATTAAAGCCAGTCCTACCTGTGTAATGAACTTCGACGGTGCCACCGGCTGGTTAGTGGGAGAGGAGAACCAAGGGTTAGCGTGCATGTTCACCATGATGAACGATGCTCGTTTTCAAGTGGGTTTGCAAGGCTTAGGCGCTGCTGAAGCGTCTTACCAAGGTGCCCTTACTTATGCACGCGACCGCGTTCAATCTCGTGCACCCCAGGGCATTCAAAACCCTGAAGGTAAAGCCGATCCAATCGTATTTCAGCCCGACGTAGCAAGAATGCTGCTAACGCAGAAGTCGTTAATCGAAGGTTGTCGCGCTCTGTCTCTTTTCTATGCCAAATTTATGGATATCGAAAAGCACACAGAAGGCGAAGAAAAACAAAATGCAGAAAATGTGCTTCAGTACTTAACGCCTATCTGCAAGGCCTTTATGACTGACATGGGTCTTGAAACCACTAATATTGGTGTACAAGTATACGGTGGTCACGGTTTCATCCGCGAATGGGGAATGGAGCAGCTGGTGCGCGATGTGCGTATTGCCATGCTGTATGAAGGAACCAACGGTATTCAAGCCCTCGACTTAATTGGCCGCAAGCTCACCCGAGATGGCGGTAAAATGATGGAGTCGACCTATGCTGCATTTAGTGAACTGGTTAACGACATCGAAGATGGTGAGAGTAAAGCACTAGCACAAGGTCTATTAGATGACTGGCGCGCCTCTTCTGCCGACTGTTTGGGAATGGACCCAACCACAGCTGCTTCAGCGGCATGCGACTTCCTAAATTACAGCGCATACTCGCTAATTGGCGTATTGTGGTACAGCATGGCTGATAAGGCTCAGCGCTCAGATAATGCGGTATTAGCAGCCTCTAAAGTGAAAACCCGAGACTTTTATATGCAGCGTATTTTACCTCGCCGCGACGCACACAAAGTAGCGTATAAAGCAGGGCCAGATAGCACCTTAGCGATTAGCGGCGACGAGTTCGACTACTTGTAATGCTATTGGCGATTGCCTGTTAAGTAGTAGGTGGTAGGTGAAATGTACCTACCACTGGCTATTAGCTTCGCGAAAGCTGTAACAAGGTGTTCGCTAACAATATACACTAAGAGTACTTGCTAAAAATACTTGTTCAAAAGTAATGGCAACAAAAAGGTCGGCTTGAATTGCATAGTTAACGCTATGCACTCAAGCCGACCTTTTTTTCAGTTTTCTATTTACTTACAAACCATATACTTTTAAATCGCTACCTCATACCAGGCAGCAAGATAAGTGAAATACTTTATTAGCCTTCGTTCTTTAGGCTTTCAGTGTCAGCAAACGTATCGTCAAACCAATCATCTAACATGGCCTTTTCATAAAACAGGTTTTCATTTCTCATGTTTCTGATATTGGTGTCCATAAAGCCCATGTCTTTCAGCTTAAAGTCATCTTCACTTTTCAGTACTTCACCACTGCTATCGGTTAACGAATAACTGAATGTCATCCTTGGTATATCAACACGCTGTATTACGCGCACGTCTGAGCCCATATTGTTGCCAAAACCAATAAATTGACTGGGCCACACTTGGCCAGCTAAATCGATATTAGTGACAACCATCGATAGTGTTTGAGATTTTGGCAAAGAGGCGGCTAACTCAACTAAATGGGCTTCTAACGCCTCAAGGGTACGCTCACGAAAACGAGCGCGGGACTCATTTGAAGGGCGCACATCGGTAAAAGATTTTGGCTCTTTCCACGTTATCTTTAGTTCGCCAGCATGAGTTGGCACGACGGCACTGCTTAACAACACCGTACAGATAGAGGCTGTTATGATAGACAACTTATTCACGTTTACTCTCCTCGTTTCGGTCTTCTCGCAAACGTTTTCGGCGTTTCTAGATATTAATCTGGCTTTCGCATTAGAGAAGACTGCGTAATAGTATGGCAAAGTTGAGCGCGTTTGGTTCCCGAAAAGTTGGGGTTTATATCGTCCTTTTCACAATAATTCGCATAAAAACGCTTAACACTATCTGTAGATACGGTGATTTTTTCAACATAGTTTTGTTGGTAGGGCTTTAATGGTTTTAGCTGCGTTGTGATATCACTGCGTAAACTCTCTAGCGCGCGCTGCTCGGGTAGCGTAGAAAGTGAGATGAACCAGTCGGATACAGAATTTTGAATGTCTTCAAACAAGTATTGAACAAAGGGAGAGCGCAAGATCAACACAAGCACAATAATTTCAGCAGTAATGATAAAAAACCGTAGCATAACGTATTACATAACCTATCTTAATGGCGGCTTTTAATAACTGTGATTAACGCTGACATGTGAATAATACCTCGTGTAAATGCGTTCAAACTAACGCTACTTTGCGCGCTATGGTGTTTAACGTGCTACTAAAATCAATTCTAGATACTTGAGTCGTAGTAAAGCATATACGCTGATATTACACTATCCTGATTACTTTCTAGTACACAATTAATAATACGTCAGTATGCGAATGCACTTTTTATTATTGAATTAGGTTTACACTTTGTAGATTGTTCTCCTGTGCAAAAACTTACTTTCTGAACTTTCAGTATTGACTGAAAGTTTAAAAAGTACGATCATAATGAACATTCTTGATCTACATTAATCATGACAATCCTGTTGCTGGTATACTCCACACGCCATTTAAGGATGTTAGCTAAGGTTTATTTATGAACGAACAAATACCGGTCAAAAATGTCACACCGGTAAAAGTGCACAAACCAAAGGGAGGCGGTCAAGGTAAACGCCACGACTCCCGCAGTCGCATTTATGTGCGAGCCGTAAAAGGGCCGCTGGAATCGTTCCGCCGATTTTTTGGGCTTATTTTTCTTGGCTTGTTCGCCATCATTCCTTGGCTTCAATTTAACGGCCAGCAAGCCGTATTACTCGATATTGGCCAGCAGCGCTTTACAATATTTTCGCTAACACTTTGGCCTCAAGACCTTACGCTTTTAGCCTACATATTTATTGTGTCGGCATTCGCCCTCTTCTTTGTTACCACTTTTGCAGGTCGAGTGTGGTGCGGTTTTATGTGCCCACAAACTACCTGGGTATATATCTACACGTGGTTTGAAGAGAAATGTGAAGGGCCCCGCAATAAGCGAATTAAGTTAGACGAGCGCCCAATGGACGCCGATAAGTTTATGCGTAAAACGGCTAAACACACTGCATGGGTGGGCGTTGCTCTGTTAACGGCGCTTACTTTTGTTGGGTATTTCACGCCTATAGGTGCACTATTTGTTGACTTCTTTACCTTCAACGTAAGCTTCTGGGCTGGCTTTTTTGTTATTTTCTTTGCCGTGTGTACCTACGGCAACGCAGGTTACATGCGAGAAATTATGTGTACTCACATATGCCCTTACGCTCGCTTTCAATCTGCCATGTTTGACAAAGATACCTTTACCGTATCTTACAACGCCAACCGCGGCGAAAAACGCGGGCCGCGCCCACGCAAGCTTAGCCACGAAGAGGTAAAAGAAAAAGGGTTAGGTGATTGTATCGACTGTAACCTATGTGTGCAGGTCTGCCCCACCGGCATCGATATTCGAAATGGATTGCAGTACGAATGCATCAACTGTGGTGCGTGCGTTGATGCGTGTAACGGTGTCATGGACAAAATGAATTACCCCAAAGGACTCATTAGCTTTACTTCTGAAGAAGAGTTGGCTGGCGGTAAAACCCATATTATACGACCTAAGCTCATTGGCTACTTTGTGGTACTCGTGATCATGATTGGCCTGTTGTTCGCCAATATCTGCACTCGCAGCCCTACAGAAGTCGATATTATTCGCGATAGGAACTCTCTGTATCGCGAAACGAACGAAGGGTTGATTGAAAATGTGTATACCATCAAGGTATTGAATAAGACACAGAAGCGTCAAACCTACACCATAGAAATAAAAGGCTTTCCTGATTATGAATATATCGGAAAGCAAGAATTTGTCGTTGAAGGTGGCGCGGTATATTCAACGCCGATATCGGTTGCAACCGACGCTTATAATCTGGAAGATACGGTCACTGACATATTCATTAGTGTTACCACCACCGTAGACGGTGATATTGTAACCATTGATGAGCCAACTAAGTTTCTTTATCGATGACAGATTTTTCTTTCTCGGGCTTAAGCCCAGATACAATACTAGATGCCCTGGAAACCCAGGGCATTTTTCTTCAAAGCGGTCTATTAGCGCTTAATAGCTATGAAAACAGGGTTTATCAATTTATTGCCGAAGACGGCAAACGTTATGTGGTTAAGTTCTATCGACCGGGCCGCTGGTCTGATGAACAAATCCAAGAAGAGCACAACTTTGCTAAGGAATTAGCCGACAACGAAATTCCCATCGTCGCCCCCATGGCCGTTAACACAAAGACGCTGCATCACCATAGCGTTGGAACTACCGACTACCGTTTTGCCTTATTCCCCTCGGTGGGCGGTCGTCAATTTGAAAACGACAATTTAGACCAGTTAGAATGGATGGGACGGTTTATCGGTCGCATTCACCTTACGGCGCAAGCGTCTGCATTTTCTTCTCGCCCTGCAATTGATGTCGAAAGTTATTTATTAGAACCTCAACGGGTTTTAGAGCAAAGTGAGCTATTGCCTGAAGGCCTTAAAACGGCATTTTTCGCTATTTTAAACCCCGTTATTGAAGCTACACAAAAAGCGTACAAGAACGTGTCTTCCCCTATTCGTCTGCACGGCGACTGCCACCCTGGCAATATCTTATGGCGCGATGGGCCTACGTTTGTTGACTTAGACGATTGCAGAATGGGGCCTGCCATTCAAGACTTGTGGATGATGTTAAGCGGAGACAGGCAGCAGCAATTACTTCAGCTAGACACATTGGTAGAAGCCTACGAAGAGTTTCAGCCGTTTAATAAAGCGGAGCTTGCATTAATAGAACCGTTAAGAGCCATGCGAATGGTACATTATATGGCGTGGCTTTCCCGTCGTTGGTCAGACCCTGCTTTCCCTCGTGCATTTCCTTGGTTTGCTGAGGACAAATACTGGGAAGGACAAATTTTAGCGCTCAAAGAACAAATGTCTGCACTGCAAGAGCCCGCGCTAAAATTGGGCATGTAGTTTTGTCACATTATTCTACTAGCGACATCCATCAATACTGACGCGACTGTCGTAAGTCGCCGTGAAAGCCTATATACTCGCCCCCGCGTAGGTGCGCAATGAATCGGCCTTGCTAGCTCATACTAGCCCACTTTAGCCAATAAAAAGGCGAGACAAAGCTAGAAAATAGAGGGCAATAAAAAGCAATGCCGATAATTGTGTTAAACGGGAAATCAGTTAAATGCTGATGCTGCCCCCGCAACGGTAATCTCAGTACTATATAAGTGCTATATCAGTGCTACATCAGTACTTCTTTTTTACACGCCACTGTCGCTAAGCCAATGTGATCGTTGACTTATTCGATGGGAAGGCAAAAGAGTGTCAGTCTCATAGCTATACGCTGATAAACAATGAGCAGATGACGAGAGAGCCCGGATACCGGCCTGTGCTTCACGGCCCCTGCACTATCAATGAGTGTGCGGTGCTTTCGCTTAACCTTGTGCTCGGGCGGAGCACATAAGAGACTATTATTGATTATGGAATTATCTTTACTACAGGCTGCATTTACGAAAACTGCAACGGCCGCTGCAATCCTAACGTGTATCACTTCAACTTCTGTTTTTTCTCAAGAACGTTCTAAAGACACCGACGACGTAGAAACCCTCACCGTAACAGGCACTCGCCTACCGATAACGCTTACAAAGCTACCGGGTGCGGTATCGGTATTAACCGAGAGCGACATAAAAGCCTCAGGCGCGTTGCAACTTACCGAACTTATACGCGGACTTCCTGGCGTCAGCTTATCTCAATCAGGCAGCCCAGGTGGTCTCACCGAGGTAAGAGTGCGAGGCAGTGAAACTAATCATCTTTTGGTACTTATCGATGGCGTTATTGCTAATGATATCGGCCAGGGAAGCTTGATTGATTTAGCCCATTTAACCGCTGCAAATATAACACGCATCGAGTTATTGAAAGGCCCACAAAGCGCACGTTGGGGCAGCGGCGCTATTGGTGGTGTATTAAGTATTACCACAAAGGCCGGTGCTCTGGGTGACGTCACCCCTCAGCTAAGCATGTCGGCAGGAGTGGGTACGCAAAACACCTACAGAGGAAGCGTAAACACATCATCACAACACGACAACCTCGGTGTATCGGCTTACGCGAGCTACATGCAAACCGATGGCGATAATATTTCAAGAATAGGGAGTGAAGACGATGGTTATGACAACCTTACTGCTGGACTGAACCTTCGCTTTGACGCCAATGATGAGCATACGTTTTCTGCCTACCTGCGTACCGTAGATTACGAGAATGAGTACGACGCTATAGACTTTGCTACCACGGGATTGCCCACAGATGCAGACAACGTTACAAAAGGGGTTCAAATTAGCTCGAAACTCAAGTGGGATTACCAAGCTAATAACAGTGATTATCGCTCAGCGCTTACTGCACAATACAGAAAAGATGAAAATGACAACACCACGTCAGGCGCAGACGCAGGCGGCACTACGGGTGAACGTATTGAGCTAAATTGGACTAATTTCTACAGTGTAAATGATTGGCAATTAGCCGCAGGAACTGAATACCTTCAACGTTTGTTTTCACAGCGTGGTCCTGTGGTTTTCGGCGACCCTAACCAAGACCAACGAGATGATACCTACAGCGTTTTCGCCGAGGTTACTGGAGAAGTAAGTGACAGGGTTTTCACCTCACTTAGCGCACGCTTCGATAATAACAGCGAATTCGACAATGCATCTAGCTATCGCGCCGGACTCACATGGCAGCTTGACCGTCATATCGCTTTATTCACCAGCTACGGAAAAGCAGTTAAAACCCCCACGTTTACAGAACGCTTCGGATTTATCCCAGCCAGCTTTATCGGCAACCCTGACCTTATTCCGGAAAAAAGTGAAGAAGTTGAGGTAGGCGTTAAAGGTCGTTGGCAAACCGTGACGGCACAAGTCAGTGTTTACAGTACTCAGCTACAAGATGAAATAAATGGCTTTGTATTCGATGCGCAAAGCGGCGCATTTACCGCGGGTAATGTAGATGGTGAAAGCCAGCGAGACGGTGTAGACGCAGAATTTAGCTGGCGCGGCGACTTTGCGGATATTACTGGCTCTTATAGCTACCTTGATGCCCAGCAAACCAGTAATGCACAAAGCGCCATTGAGCTTAGACGTGCTCGGCATCAAGGTGCTATTACGGTAACGTCAGATTTTGGCCTTGAGAAATTTAGCTTTTACACAAAGCTTGCCTATACCGGCACACGCTTTGATACGTTTTTCCCTCCATTTCCTGCGCCTTCAGAAACCCTTGCGCTATCTGCTTACACACTGACAAGCGTTAATGTGAGCTACCAGCTTAGCAATCAATGGCGAATGTCACTTAAAGTAAATAACCTGTTTGACAAAGAATACGAAGATATCATTGGGTATGTGGGGCAAGAACGACGCGCCCTGCTTTCAGTCAGTTACACGCGATAGATAGCAGACATGGTGTTACACACAACAAGACACACGTTTAACTACGCGTGTGTCAGAAAAGCTCATTGAATAGCGCAAATAAGAAGTAGTACCTATATGCACCAACAGGGTTAACCATGTTGGTGCTACTTTATTTACCTTGCCTGTTATTCAATTTACGTGGCGCTCAACTTTCGTGGTGCTCAACTCCTGTGGTGCGTAATTTCTGTGATGTTCAGCGGGGATTAAGCTTTCTACTGTATCATTTCATTGTGTTTTTTAGCTTGCTGGTCGCTGAAATTAGGGCACGCCCTAGTTAACGCTCAAAGCCTGTGATAATCTTTTGCCGATAAAAATCTTAAATACAAAGGAACTTATTCCATGAAAAAGTTTGCAGTAATGTTTGTCATGGCAATGCTTTTGCCATTAGCGGCTTGTGCTCAAGAGTCAGGCGCAAAATGGAAAGAAGGTACTCATTATAAAGTGGTTAATGAAGAGGCTACTGATAAGCCAGTAATTACTGAATACTTCTCGTTTTGGTGCCCACACTGCTTTCAGTTTGAACCAATTGTTGAACAAATAAAGCAGAAGAAAAGTGACGGTACTGCGTTTAACAAAGTACACGTAAACTTTATGCGCTTTACCGGCCCAGACGTGCAGGATGCAGCGACAAAAGCGATGCTTATTGGCCGTGCAATGAAGCAAGAAAATGCGATGAATGGCGCAATTTTCAACTACATTCACAAGCAAAAAGCTTCTATTACTAATTTGAAAGACTTGCGCAACATCTTCGTCGTAAACGGCGCTGACGGCGAGGAATTCGACAAGCTTGCCAAAAGCTTCGGTGTTAACAGCATGCTGCGTAAAAACCAGCAGCAAATCGATGCTAACCGCGAGTTATTAACCGGCGTACCAAGCTTCATTATAAATGGAAAGTATCAACCTACTTTCACATCTGACATGTCTTATGATGATATTGCAGATTTAATTGTATGGCTGTCTGAACAAAAATAGGTCTGAGCAAAATAAACCTATAATAGGCCTGCCCAGTAGCTATTGCTGAACAAGGCACTAGGCAAAATACGACCATCGAAAATGGGCGCTTTGAAAGCGCCCATTTTTATTAAGCCCAGTTTTTTATTGAACCAGTTTCTAGGGGAACCTTATGACTCCAGTAGATTCGTTTGCAGACTTTATATGTGAACTTGATAAGCTAAAGGCTGTTAAGCGAAAAATAACGCTACCGGCCGATAGTGATCGCGAAGAAAATTCTGCCGAGCATAGCTGGCATGTAGCGCTTATGGCCTCAATGCTAAGCCAATATGCTGCAAAACCTATCAACATCCAGCGAGTGATACAAATGATCCTCATTCACGATGTGGTAGAAATTGATGCGGGCGATATGTTTGCCTTTAATACGCAGCAAGACCACGCGGCTCAGGCTGAAAAAGAAATAACAGCGGCCAAACGAATTTTTGGTCTTCTTCCGTCACCGCTCAATGAAACGATGCTGAAGCTGTGGCTAGAATTTGAGGACGCGGCAACACCTGATGCCGAATTTGCTAAGGCGATGGATAGAGTACTTCCCGTATTTCAAAACATGAAAAATCAAGGCGGAAGCTGGGCGACTCATAAAATTACTCGACAGCAGATAGAAAAGCGCAACGCACACCTTAAAATCTGTGCGCCGGCACTTTGGGATTACGTAAGCAGACAGCTAGACATTGCCGTGGCAAATAAATGGTTGTTAGATTAACGCCTTAACTAATTGCTAAAAGGTAGGCTAGCTTTATCACGCTGCTGCCAAAGTAATTTGGCTTCTTCTATGGCGTCGTTTACCTCACTACTGCGTAGCAAAACGAGGTAACTTGCCAGTGAGCTAATAATAGCCTGCTCACCGTAATCGCTTTCTGCTTTGCCATGCCACACCTCTAGCATATCGCCCACGGCCATGGTCTTATCTTTTAGCGCCCAGCGCTTGGCAATAACAGGGAGAACATATTCATCTGTCTTACCACCACGGGTAACAAATAACTCTGTTTCCCGCTCGCCATTTACCTCAGGATCGCCGCCGTCACCACGAAAACACAGTGCATCTATGTTTTCGTAGTTTTCGTTTACTCGACAATGTTTATGGTCGAGGTGCATGTGATACACCCCTTGCACACAATACTTCGCGCCAGTGGGGTTTAACAACCGAGCCAGCGTATTGGCACATGAGCGCAATCCAAATACCTCTCGCAGTTTAATAATATGGTCTAGCGCGGGCAGCAGACACGATAGGTCGAGGTAAGTCACCAAATGTTCATCCATCTGGGATTTAGCTAGTGTCACCGTATTCACCGCTGGCAAACCAAGCGTCGGTAAAACTGCGCTTGCATATAACCGACCAGAACCAGGCTCATGGGCGCCGTGCAACATAACTCGCGTACCGTTTTTTACGAGCACTGCCACGGCGAGTAAATACCATGGAAGTTGTCGCCGCTTTCCTGCATAGCAACCAATATCTAGCACAGGGGCCAGTGTTTGCACCTCAGGCTCAATGAGCTCTCGACAAGCATCCACAAAGCCTATTACTTCTTCGGGGGTTTCTTCTCGGGTACGCAGCAACATTAAAAAAGCACCACGTTGATCGCCGGTAACCTTATTGGCAAGCACCATTTTCATGGCCTGGTACGCCTCTTCGCGCGTTAGGCTTCGACCGCCCCGCTGGCCTTTTCCAATAATTTTTATGTAGTCACTAAATGGAAGCTGCATGGTGTGTTAGGAACGCTTTTTATTAAGTCATTAATACTGTTTACTCTATCATTTTTAAAAAAATAAGGGGAAATAAACCTGCGTTCAGTAATTCATTATATTCACACCTGCAAAAGTGTGTTTGCATAGATACGTTTACATTGCTAACTATAAGAAGCTTGCCACGCTCTTGCCTTTTACCCCCATTGTTGGATGATTCAGCGGTAGAAAATTTTCCTAATCATTACTGGTATAAAAACAAAAATAAGGAATTTGTGATGTCTAATTGCTTACATCTTGCTATCCCTGCAGGCGACTTAGAAAAAGCCAAGGTATTTTATTGTGACGTATTGGGCTGTAAAACGGGTAACAGTGAGGACGGGCACTGGATTGACATAGATTTTTGGGGCAATGAACTCACTTTGCATGAAAGTACCGAACGGTTACCTTCAGTACGTCATGAAGTAGACATGGGTACGGTTTCAGTACCGCATTTTGGTGTCCATATGAGCGAAGATGAGTTTCAAGCGTTGAAGAAGCGTGTTGAATCGGCAGGCTTACCCTATTTAGATAAACCCTACCGCCGCTTTAAAGATACAGAGTTCGAACAAGAAACGTTTTTCATTGAAGATCCTAACGGCAATGTACTTGAAATGAAAACGATGACTAACCCTGAAGTATTGTTTCGCACTACCAAATAAAGCGCTCACGTCAACGTGCCAGCGTATTGCTCGCTGGCACGTTTATTTGAGTACTTAGTTATTTGAGTACTTAGTTATTTGAGTAATTAGGTTATTGTTAACCGCAATGGATAAGAAGAAAACCTAGCCGAAGAAGTTGAAGCATATCTTGTTACCGTCAAAGTCTCTTACGTAAGCCGCATAAAACTTTCCGGGTACTCGTTGTCCTGGCGCGCCATCGCATGTTGCCCCAAGAGACAGTGCTTTTTCATGCATTTTATCCACTTTCTGCTTATTTCCTGGTGCAATAGAAAACATATTGCCGTTGCCCGGTGAAGGCTCTTTCTCATCCCACGGAATACACACGGCAATCATTGGCTCTTTCATCGATTTACCAATGTATTTAATCCGGTCCATATTCACTAACCGCTTAACGCCAAAATCTTCTAGTAGTGATTCGTAGAAAGAGGCTGATTTTTCTATATCGCTCACACCCAAGGTTACGTAATTAATCATCAAGCTTTCCCAAAAAGTAGGTTAAAAGTAGGTTAAAAGTAATTTGAAATGTACTGTGTGATAAAACCTACGGCGGGCGTTACGATAAAGCTCAGTGAGAAATAGCTCAGTGAGGAATATTTAATAAAAAACCGCACTAGTTATGCACTGGTGCGGTTTTGTTTTTTTCATGTCGCTCTTAAGTCTCTGTCTGCGCAAACACCTTGCGCTAAGACACTAGGCGACAGTTCTAATAAGAAGCCTTAGGCAAGCTTATCGGTAGCAACGCGATAACGAGGGTCTTCGTTAACGTTAATTTCTACAAACTTATCGGCTTTGCGCAGCAAGCTGCGACACTCGTCGCTGATATGACGTATATGCAGTTTTTTGCCCTGCTCAAGGTACTTATCTGCAAGCGTATCTAGCGCGTCAATACCCGACGAATCCCAAATACGAGACTCTTTAAAGTCGATAACTACATCTTCTGGATCGTTGGCAATATCAAACAAGTCTCTAAAATGAGTTACCGAGCCAAAGAACAGCGGCCCTTCTAACTCATAGACCTTCCAGTTGTCATCGTCGATATGCGATTTCACGTCGATATGGCGAGCGTGCTTCCAAGCGAATACAAGGGCCGATACGATAACACCAACAACAACGGCAATGGCTAGGTCGGCAATAACAGTAACGCCAGTTACCAAGAAGAGTACAAACGCATCTTCTTTGTTAACACCACGCACAATGCGGAACGATGCCCATTCAAACGTAGCAATAACCACCACGAACATAACGCCAACCAGCGCTGCTAATGGAATCATTTCTATAAGTGGTGCTGCAAAAAGAATGAAGCCAAGCAGTACAAGTGCAGCGCTTATTCCTGATAGACGACCACGGCCGCCAGAATTGATATTGATCATACTCTGACCAATCATGGCGCAACCGCCCATACCGCCAAAGAAGCCGTTGACGGTGTTGGCAACACCTTGTCCAACACACTCTTTATTGCCGCGACCACGGGTATCGGTCATTTCGTCAATAAGCGATAGGGTAAGCAGCGATTCAATAAGGCCAACCAAGCATAAAATAATGGACGTTGGCAGCACAATCATTACCGTTTCCCAAGTGAAAGGCACCATTGGAATAGCAAAGGTTGGCAACTCACCCGCCAAGGTGGCGCTGTCTTTTTGATCAGCCGGTAGTAAGTCTCTTACAAAGTCGATAACCGTGCGCGCTTCTAAATCTAATCCGTGTACTAAAGCGGTAACCGTTACAATAGCGACCAACGATGCAGGCACCGCCTTGGTAAGCTTTGGCAGTAAATAGATAATTGCCATGGTAAGACCCACAAGACCTAGCATCCAGTACAGCATTGACCCCTGCATCCACTGCAGCTCGCCAAGTGAATTGACTATTTTAAACTGCCCTAGCTGCGCTAAGAATATAACGATAGCAAGCCCGTTTACGAAACCTAGCATAACCGGGTATGGCACCAAACGGATAAACTTACCGAGCTTAAACACGCCGCAGAGTATTTGCAGCAGTCCCGCTAAGATGACGGCCGCAAACAGGTATTGCACCCCATGCTGCGCCACAAGTGCCACCATCACAACGGCCATGGCCCCTGTTGCACCTGAAATCATGCCTGGGCGACCGCCAATGGCAGAAGTAATTAAGCCCATCATAAATGCAGCGTATAGACCAATCATAGGTTCTACACCTGCAACAAATGCAAAGGCTACGGCTTCTGGAACTAGCGCTAAGGCGACCGTAATTCCTGAAAGCACGTCATTTTTTACGTTGCTATCTTTACTGGTTATTAAATCGAACATGTTTTCTCAGAATATAAAGCGTGTTAAACAAAAAGCCCCATTGGCTAAAAGGGCTTACTGGAGAATTGTTGGCGATTCTATCACCATTACAGCTTAAAATCTTTTAATAGAATGTTAACCATGCAGGCGTGTTGATACGTATTGAAAGCTTATTTGCTAATGATAGGGCTAGACCAAACTTTGGACATGCTGGCGATATTATTTGTTAAGGCAGCCGAAAGAATCGACCCAAACGCTAATTTAAGATCTGACAATCTGACATAAAAGCTGACACAACCGCTATGACGTGGCATCGTATCGGGCAAAATTAGCTGCTTGTCCTTAATTAATTTCTTATCGCTCAAATCCTTTGTAGTCTGTCGGCTAGTAAACTGCGCAAGAGAAATACACAGCAGCTATTGTTTAGTTTCAGCATCAACATCAACAAGAATATCAATTAGGAGTTATTGTGGTTCCGTACATCCTTACTATTTTATGTGTGCTCGTAGCAGGTGCAATACACTGGGTTTCGCCGAAGGCGTATTGGAAAGCAACTTTTATGTCTACCGCCGTTATTCTACTTTTCTCAGTAGCAGCACTATTCATATTTAAAGCGTCGGGAATGCTTGTAAGTGAAAAAACAGGTGCTAACGCCGACTTTTCCGGGCAGCTTCTAACAATCAACTTACTAGTGGCTTTTTTCGGATTTCTGATTTCGTTGTTTGTTGGATGGTTTCTGCGCGTAGTAAGAAATTAAGATGCGAAATTAAAGCTTTACTGTAAGCGTTGGCCAAATCTCACACCAGCGCTTGTTTTGAATCCGCTCATTAAATACGTCTGGCCGCGGGTACTTGGGGTTTATACTAATGGTGCCTGCAAAATTAGCCTGCAAACCAAAGGGCGCGAGTATCTCAAACGGCCCTGCTGTTTCAAACGACGAGCTTAAGCGAGCACTGGCACTGCCACTAGAACTGCCATTAGCACTGGAGCTGGCACTGGTACTGCTAGATAGGGCTACGCTGTCTCTGGTTGATAACGCTATCGCCACACAGGTTTCTTTCTCAATCCAATACGAAATAGCCTCTTCACAGTGCTTATATGGCGTATGTCCGTGCAGCACATGCATTCGCGCCTGATTTTTTACCTGCCACTTAACCTGCGGTAATAATTCATTTAACTGCATTTCATAAAAAGTGTCTTTAGCGCGCTGTGTGTTGTCTGCATCAAAATAGATAACGTCAACATCGTTTAACGGCGTGGGTGTGCTCTTTTGGTGTAAAAAATCCCAAATAGCGTTACGAAGAAAGCCTGCACCTAGGTAACCTTGTGGCAACGCGAGTTGTTTAAGCGCATGTAAGCACGACATGCGCTGAGAGTCTGCCTGGATAATGTCGCAAACGCACTGATAAAGTTTAGGCCGTTCGACATTGCGCAAAGGGTCTTGCATTGACCTTACTGGCGTTTTGATTGCTGTGGCTCGCTATTGTGAATATGCAGCTTTTGCTTCCACTTGATGGTGTAAAGGCATAGCGCCACAACACTGCCACCAGCAAACCAACCTCCAATCACGTCGCTTGGCCAATGAACCCCTAGCATAACTCGAGATAACCCTATGCAAAACACCAATAATGCTGCGGTTGAGTATATCCATGTGCTGACCGCCCTTTGGCCAGAGAAATGGCAAATAAGGTAAGCGAGGTAGAAGTACACCAAGGTAGAGAGGGTTGCATGAGCAGACGGGAAACTGTGGGTATACACATCCACATCGTGCTGACTAACCGGTGGACGAGGTCTCGCGATCCCCGCTTTAAGGGCAAAGGCAACAAATAGCCCCAACGCTACTGCCAGCACAAAGGTATACGCCTTATTGCGCTGATTGTGCATGGCAAGGCCAACCGTAACGGTAATAGCCACAAAAAGCAGCACAATATTACTGCCAAGCGCGGTAACATCTCTTAGTGCATCTGATACCCATTTAGGCGTGGAACCATCCAGTTTAAGGGCTTGAAATAATGCTTCGTCGATCGGCTGCGCAACACCTAAATGTACAAATAGCATAACCAATACAAAGCAGGTTCCAAGAAGCAAAACCTGAACTGAAGGGGTTTTAAGCATATTGATATAGTGACCAACTTCACTGTTTTGTTTCATGACTAACATCCATTTGTTGCATCTTATTTCACCAGCTGTGTTTTATATCGCGAGGCAGTGTCGACCTAGTCGTGCTTACTTCCGCCAAGACACTTAGGTGATGACAAAGGCTCCCCTCCCCTTTTTACCCACTCTTCAGGGGTATAAGTGTGAAGCGCCAACGCGTGAACAGGCCCCTCTAAGGCCGGTGCTGCCAATGCGTTTATTTGTCTATGTCTGCCAATTAAACGCTGGCCTTCAAAGGCTTCACTCACTACCGTTACTTTGAAATGACTTTGCGCTCCGTCGGGCACATTATGCATAAAGCTTTCGTCAACGACCTCTAAGTAGCTTGGCGCAATGGCATCAGTGATGGCTGTTTCTAGGAAATCTTTTACTAGCATATCGTCTGCCTGCATATCTTTTATCTCAATCTCTTTTATTCGCGTGACTGGCGAACCCATTGAAATTTTTACGGTGAATTCGCCACTATTAATCGTCTGAAAGTGAGGTTTATTCTACCACCTATCGGTTTAACCGTCTTCGAAATGCCGTGTAAATAATGGCTTTGGGTAGCGCCAGCCATAACCAACAAACTGCCGTGTTCGAGCAAGTGCGTATATCGGGCCTTCGTTTCTTTATGCTTAAACACAAAAGGGCGCGCCTCTCCCAACGTTACAGAGCCAATAACGGGGTTTGGCCCAAGCTCGGGTTCATCATCAGCGTGCAGGCTCATGCTGTCTTTACCGTGTCGGTACCAATTGGCAAGGACACTATTAAAACGGCTACCGCATGCTGCGCTACAACAATCCCGTATATCAGCCAAGGTTGAAGTCCACGGGTTAGGCACCATGGTCAGCCCTGAATAGGTATAGGTGCACTGTGAGTCGCCATGCCAGCTCTGTAACCGGGGAATGGGAATAGATTTACCAAACATGCGCAATGAGTCTTGTCTCCAAGGCAGTTCGCTTTGCAGTTTGTCGAAATACGTATCGGCGGTGGATTGACTGAAAAAGCGAGGATAATACACAACATCCCCCTCAGGCAGTGGCAGGCGTTGAGGCGCCTGCTTTTGTTGCTCGGGCGCTCCCTGATCAGACGCTCCTTGTTCGGGTTTAAGCTTCTCAGGTTGATTAAAAAGTGAATATTGCATGTCTTCGCCTAGGTCGCTCTTTTATCCGGTTTTATTAAGTAACCTGAATCCTGTTTAAGAAACGGCGCTCAGCACCACTAGAAACGCGAATTACTGCGTTGCAAAAGTAAGTAATAGAACAACTATTACGTGACTTTTGCGCCTTGCACTTCGCATTTCTAGCAGTACTGAGTTTGAAATTTTAATTTATATTTTATAGAACAAAAGCTTGCACCATTCTTTAAACAGGATTCAGGTTATGTAAAATAGACAAGTTTGAAAAGCACGCGATTGTAGCGTAACTTGCGCAAAATTCCCACTTCAATTGCCCGTAGAAAGGCGTTTCAAATTGCGCGTTAAATGACTTGTGACAAGATATCTAGAGAGCGGCGAGTTCGTTGGCAATACAGTTAAATAGCACACGCTTTCGAATAGGCTTACTTAAGTACGCATCCATGCCCGCGTTAAGACACGCCTTTCTGTCTTCCTCAAAGGCATTTGCCGTTAGCGCAATAATACGCACGGTGTCCTTGTTTATACCGTGCTTGCGAATTTGCGATGCGGCTGTCAGGCCATCCATTACCGGCATTTGACAATCCATGAGAATGACATCGAACGGATATTTTTTCGCTGCCTCTAACGTATCTTGACCATTTTTAGCACGTATACAGCGGACGTTAGCGCTAGACAACATATCCATGACTATTTCGGCGTTAATATCGTTATCTTCTGCTAATAGAATATGGGTGTTATCGGGTATGGTTGCGATACTAGGCTGAGCATCGGTTCTTTTAGCGACTACTGCATGCTTACTTTCTTTGCAAGGAATATAAAACGTAAACGTAGAGCCCTTATCCAGCACGCTCTCTACACTCATTTCACCACCGAGCAGTTCCACAAGACCTTTACTTATTGGCAAGCCTAATCCCGTTCCTCCATAGTCGCGAGTGGTGGAGGCATCGGCCTGCTCAAACTTCTCAAAAATAGTATGTAACTTATCTTTTGAAATGCCAATTCCGGTGTCAGTGATCTTAATATTAAGGGTATTGTCGGCATAACTTGCCGTTAGTGTAACGGTGCCGCCATTAGTAAATTTAATCGCATTGCTCAGTAAGTTATTAACCACTTGACCAACTTTGCCAGCATCAAGGGCTAGTGTGTTAGGAACTGAGTCATCCACATGAAGGTCAATCTCCACTTCTTTCACGTTGGCCGTGTAGGCGTAAAGTTCCTTGGCACCTAACAACAGTTCGCGTACCTGTGTATCTTGGTAATCTACTGCCATCTTGCCTGACTCGATTTTAGACCAGTCGAGGATACTGTCTAAGATATGCAGCAAATTTGTGGCCGAGCGCGAAATGGTGTTGGCTCGTGACGCTATATGACCAGGCAGTTCGTACTCTGACATGAGTTCACACGAACCAATAATGCCATTCATTGGAGTGCGAATTTCGTGGCTCATGTTGGCAAGAAACTGGGTTTTCGAAATATTCGCCGCTTCTGCAGATTTTAATGCGCTTTCTAAATGATGGGTTTTTTCTTCTATACGCGCTTCCAGTGACTGATTAAGCTCGCCTAACTCTACGTTCAGCTGCTTCTCGTTTGCCCTTGCCTTATCTAATTCATCAAAGGCTGTCAGTAAGCGCTGCTCCAAACTTATAAACTCATTGTTTAATGCAGTGAGCTCTTGAATGTGAAATGCACGACTGGGGAGTTTATTTCCCTGCGTACTTTTGGGGTCAAACTTAGCAATATAACGAATGAGTCGTCTAAGGGGCATGCTGATTATTCGAGCGACTAGAAAGCCAGTCAATGTACCAAGGACAGATAACAACAACAGTAAGAGCAAGTCCTTCATCAGGTAGCTGCCCATAGAGGCTTGCAGGTATTCCCGGTTGAAGTAATAGCTTAACGTCCAGTTAACCTGTGGTATATCACCCTTAAACCGCAGCCAGTTTTTTCCGCCTACGCTATTATCTATTTCAACATCACACTTTGGCTGGCACTCATAAAACGGCGCTTTGCTTAACGGCTCTAAGTTAAGCGCGTTTGATGCAAATATTACATCCCCTTTCCTGTCTTCTATTAGCAAGGAAAAGCCTTGTAAACTGAGTTCATCAAAGGCAGTAAAACTTTTAAGAGACAATGAGCCTTCAACAATACCAACGGTGTTGTCGCTGCTTGTTTTAATAGGAGCGGAAATGGCGACAATAGGGTCGTTCCCAAAACCACGCCCTTGAAATACATCGGATAAATAAGGCTCGCCAGATTCCATTACTTCAGAAAAATAGGGGCGATAAGCGACATTTGAGCGCACGCCATCTTTTACTTTATCAATTAAATTGGTGGGGTAAGTATGGGTAATGTCGCCATCTTCATCAGCGATAAGAAACGTAATGAAGTTAGGGTAGTACGCGGCCATTATAGACAGCTGTTTTGAGGACGCTTTGTCTAATGCTTTTTCAGTAGTGTTACCTGAAAGCGTTTTTGCCGTAGCCGATACAACGCTTTGGTGCTGTTCAATGAAATCGGATAGCTGTTGCTGCATTACCGCAACCCGTTGACCCATATACTGTTGAATTTGGCGCTCCTGCTGTTGCTGAAACAGCGCAACCGACAAGTAAATTACGGCCATGGAGCCGACGAAGAAACAGCCAGAAAAGAAGTAGCTAAAAAGAAAGTTAAGCTTAACCTTCTCCGGCCCGTAGGCAATATTTCGCCTTAAACCATGAGTGGCCAGATAAACGAAATGGCCTGTGACTAACCCAAAAGCACCGCTTAACCAGGTAACCATAACCCCAGACATTATTATATTGAGGCTTTCGCTGTTATCGGCGCCGTTATTGAAATAATGCTCTAGTACCAAAATAGGTACAAAGACAAAAGACCAAAAGCCCGCACCTATTTTAATCACCTGTTTCAGTGACTTGTGATATCCAAACAGACTTATAACGATAGGAAGAAGAGTGAGGCTTTCTTTTCCTACGATACTTCCATCGCCAAACCACACAGGCGCACTGATAAGTAGCGCAATGGGTATCGATAGATATGGAGTAAAGCGAAGTGCTGCGTATACCGCTGCGCCGTAGCCAAACACGGCAATACCTGAACTATCAAAAGGGGCTGGCAATACATTAATACCCACCCCCACTAAGCATACTAAAAAAGCTTTAAGCGCTAGAGACCAACTAAAAACAAAACGAGTTTTACCCAAAGAACATCTCCAGCGCCATGTTTAGTTTTGCTCCATGTAGTCGAGTGTAAAGTTAGTGAGTAATTTAACGCCCAACTTCATGCCTTCATCGTCCACATAAAATTCTGGGGTATGATGAGCGGGGCTATCCTCTTCAGACACATCCAGAGGCTTTCCGCCAACCCACACGTACAGGCCAGGCACTTGCTCTTGGAAGAAAGAGAAGTCTTCAGCACCTGTAACAGGGTTAGATAACAAGGTGTTTTCAACGCCGGCGGTGCGCTGCATTGTTGGCAACATGGCTTGCGTTAATGCGGGGTCGTTATACGTAATAGGATAGGAATAATCTAACGGTAACGTGAGCTCTGCTTTGGCTCCCATACTTTCAGCGATGGCGTTTACCTTGCGAGGCAGTGCCTCATAAATATGCTCACGGGCAGCCTTATTCAACGTTCTAATAGTACCAACAAGCTCAACTTCATTAGGAATAATGTTAGACCTGTTACCACCGTGAATTGAGCCGATTGAAACAACAGCAGCGTCGTCAATTAGCTTTAATTCTCTGCTAACAATGGTTTGAATAGACATGATCATTTGAGCAGCGGTAACAACGGGATCGACACTTTTCCAGGGGTAAGCGCCATGCGCCTGTTTACCGTGAATAATGATTTTGAAAGGATCTACGGCAGCCATGGTGCCACCAGGCTTATAGCGCACTTTGCCTACATCGGTGTTTGCATTAATGTGCAAACCGAAAATCACATCTACATCAGGGTTTTTAAGTACCCCTTCCTTTACCATTACTTCGGCACCACCGGTTTCTCCCGCAGGTGCTCCCTCTTCTGCTGGCTGAAAGATGAACTTTACCTTGCCAGTAAGTTCACTTTTTATGCCGGTTAGGATTTTAGCTGCGCCCATCAGCATGGCCATATGAGTGTCGTGACCACATGCGTGCATGACCGGCACGTCATTTCCATTGTATTCGCCCATCTGCTCAGAGCGATAGGATAATTGGTTTTGCTCTTTAACAGGCAGCCCATCCATGTCGGCGCGAAGCGCTACCACAGGACCTGGCTTTCCAGAGTCGAGAATGGCCACTACGCCAGTTTTTGCAACGCCGGTTTGTACCTCTAAGCCCAGGGAGGTGAGGTAATTCGCAATATAGTCTGCTGTTTTGAATTCGCGGTTAGACAGCTCGGGGAACTGGTGAAAGTGGTGACGCCATTTAATGACATCTGGCTCTACATTGGTGGCCAAACTGTCAACATCGACAGCTGCAGCAAATACGCTGGTTGACACTGCTAAACTTGCGAAGGTTAACGTTGCTAACTTCCTAATCATCATGTTTTTCCTTTGTTGTTTTAGCCAGAATAGATCATCTGGTAAAAGAACACACCACCAACCTTAGCTGAGGAGGGAAAAATAACGCATCAACAAATACAAAAACATTATACGGAAGTCTAATACTCTCAATACATGAGCCTGTAGACATAAACCGATACAAAAAAGGCGCCTTCACAATAGGCGCCTTCATCATATTCTTAGCGAGTGCTAGCTTCTTTGTCTTCGCATTGCATCGAAGAATTCATCGTTCGTCTTCGTCATAGAGAGCTTACTAATTAAGAACTCCATCGCGTCGATTTCTGACATTTCGTGAACAATTTTACGCAAGATCCACATTTTCTGTAGTTCATCTTGTTTTGTAAGTAGCTCTTCACGACGTGTGCCAGAACGATTAAAGTCGATAGCTGGGAACACACGCTTCTCCGCAATTTTGCGATTAAGGTGAAGTTCCATATTACCGGTACCTTTAAACTCTTCGTAGATAACTTCATCCATTTTAGAGCCGGTATCGATAAGTGCTGTGGCGATAATAGTTAAACTACCACCCTCTTCAACGTTACGGGCAGCACCAAAAAAACGCTTTGGCTTATGAAGTGCGTTTGCATCTACACCACCGGTAAGTACTTTACCTGATGATGGAATAACCGTGTTATAGGCACGAGCAAGACGAGTGATTGAATCGAGAAGAATAACCACGTCTTTTTTATGCTCTACTAAGCGTTTCGCTTTCTCGATAACCATCTCTGCCACTTGTACGTGACGGCTTGCTGGCTCGTCGAACGTAGAGGCAACCACTTCACCTTGTACTAGGCGATGCATTTCAGTTACTTCTTCTGGACGTTCGTCGATAAGTAGTACCATCAATTCACATTCTGGGTGATTGGCAGCAATAGACTGTGCAATATTCTGTAGAAGCAACGTTTTACCGGCTTTAGGCGGCGCAACTATGAGTCCGCGCTGACCGCGACCAATAGGCGATGCTAAATCGAGAACACGCGCAGTAATATCTTCTGTTGAACCATTACCACGTTCCATGCGCAAACGATCTGCAGCATGCAAAGGAGTCAGGTTTTCAAACAAGATTTTGTTTCGCGAGTTTTCAGGCTTGTCGAAGTTTACTTCGCGAATTTTTAATAGCGCAAAGTAACGTTCGCTGTCTTTAGGAGGACGAATTTTTCCTGCAATGGTGTCACCAGTGCGCAAATTAAAGCGACGAATCTGGCTAGGCGATACATAAATATCATCTGGACCTGCGAGGTAAGAAGAATCAGCTGAGCGTAAGAAGCCGAAACCGTCCTGTAAAATTTCTAAAACTCCATCTCCGAAGATATCTTCGCCACTTTTAGCGTGCGTCTTCAAGATAGAGAATATGATGTCTTGTTTTCTGGCGCGAGCCATATTCTCAAGGCCCATTTTCTCGGCCATGTTAACCAATTCGCTAATTGGTTTATTCTTTAATTCGGTTAAATTCATACTGGTGGGTCTTTGTGCTTGAGCTTCGCTTACAGGACTTTTGGTCACTCTGTTCTCGTTTAGATTTGGTATCGCCCGGATTTGGACAGTTGCAGAATGCTGCTCGGATGAGCGCTGAGGGAAAAGTTAGCACTATATTTAACCAACGTCCAGCGATTTGGTCACTAAATGTTAATTAAATTGGGCTCACTATCCTAAAGTGTAATGCTATCTAGTGTGATGAAAAAAACCGATGTAGGGGTTACCTACACCGGCTTTTCTGTATCAATTACAGGTTTTCGTTGAGAAATTCTGTTAACTGAGTTTTTGATAACGCACCCACTTTTGTCGCTGCAACGTTACCGTTTTTGAAAAGTAACAACGTTGGGATGCCACGGATACCGTATTTAGGCGGAGTTTCGTTATTTTCATCGACATTCAACTTGCCAACTGTTAACTTGCCATCAAACTCGGTCGCAACTTCTTCTAAGATAGGTGCGATCATTTTACAGGGGCCACACCATTCGGCCCAAAAGTCAACTAGTACAGGACTGTCAGCATTGATAACATCCGCTTCGAATTTATCGTCAGATAACTGGATAATTTTGTCGCTCATTCTTTTCTCCATTGTGGTCTGTTGCTGAGTATTCTCAGCTTTACCATAAGTGTTATATAGAAACTGTTTTTTAATGCAAGCACTGATAAGCTATAAGCTATGCCTACTCATTTAACTGAAACTCATTTTTCTGACCTGCCGATCAACAGCAAAGTCGTTGACGCCTTGACGGCAGAGAATTTTTCGCATTGTACACCAATTCAGGCACTTGCACTGCCTCCGTTGTTAGAAGGCCTCGATATTGCTGGCCAAGCTCAAACGGGCACGGGAAAAACCATTGCGTTTTTGGTCGCTACATTCCATTACCTGCTAAGCAAAGCAGAAAACTCAAGTAACAGCAAATTAGACGGTCCGCGTGCCATTATTATGGCACCTACACGAGAACTTGCCGTGCAAATTTATAACGATGCCAAACTGCTCAGTGAGCACACTGGAATATCGTTAGGGTTGATTTATGGGGGCGAAGGTTACCAAAGTCAACGTGAAACCCTAGAAGAAGGGGTGGATATAATTATTGGCACGACAGGACGCATACTGGATTACTATAAACAGGATGTGTTCTCGCTGAAAAATATTCAGGTTGCCGTGCTTGATGAAGCCGATCGTATGTTCGATTTGGGCTTTATTAAAGACATCCGCTTTTTATTCCGTCGTATGCCACCTGCAAACGAAAGACTTAGCATGCTGTTTTCAGCCACGTTGAGTTATCGCGTACAGGAGCTGGCCTATGAACACATGAATAACCCTACTCATGTGCAAGTTGCCCCTGAACAAACGACTGCAAGCCGCGTAAGCCAAGAGCTATTTTATCCGTCAGATGACGATAAAATGTTGCTGCTTCTCACGCTCTTAGAAGAAGAGTGGCCGGAAAAGGCCATTGTGTTTGCCAACACCAAGCACAGCTGTGAGAAAGTCACAGATTGGCTAACCGCAGACGGACACCGCGTTGGTTTGTTAAGTGGCGATGTTCCGCAAAAGAAACGACTTGGTATTTTAGAAGACTTTACCAAGGGCGCATTAGACATATTAGTTGCGACGGACGTGGCGGCTCGTGGTTTACATATTGATGCGGTAACGCACGTATTTAACTACGACTTGCCTGACGATGCCGAAGATTATGTGCACCGTATTGGCCGTACCGGTCGAGCAGGAAGAAGCGGTATTGCAATAAGTTTTGCGTGCGAAAAATACGCGCTTAACCTACCGGCAATTGAGAAGTACATTCATGCAACTATTCCGGTTACAGACTACGACAGAACCGCATTATTAGACGAGGTAACACCTCCTAAGCCACGCAGAAAGCGTGTGCCTAATAATCGAAACTCTTCTCGTAGAGGCAATAGCCGTGGGCGCGGCAAACCCCAGCAGCGAAATACAAGTAAATAAAACACGAGACACTATGCAGGCAGAACTCCAGCACGATGCCCAGACCTACGGCGAGTATTATGCCGCCGTTGACCTAGGCTCTAATAGTTTTCACATGGTGATTGTCCATGTGGTCAATGGAAGCGTTCAAATTATTGGTAAAATTAAGCAGAAGGTGCGATTAGCAGCCGGGCTTGATGAACAATTATTGCTTGATGACACAAGCATGGAGCGCGGTTGGAAATGCCTGCAAGTTTTCTCTGAAAGATTACAAGATATCCCCCCTTCAAATATCAAGGTGGTTGCAACCGCGACACTGCGCCTTGCCACCAATGCACACGTTTTTGTGCGCAAAGCCGAAGAAATCCTTAATCATAAGCTTAATGTTATCAGCGGCGAAGAAGAGGCCAGACAGATATACCTCGGCGTAGCCTATACATCGGCCAATCAAGGCAACAGCCTTGTTATTGATATTGGTGGTGCTAGCACTGAAATTATTATTGGTAATGATATGCAGCCCATTCATTTGAAAAGTTTAGACATGGGCTGTGTCACCTTTATGGAACGCTATTTCCATGGGGGAAGCATAACCGATGACAACTTTGATAAGGCAAAAAAAGCTGCACATGCACTTATTGGTGAAGTGTCTAACGCCTTTTTATGCTTTGACTGGGAAAACTGTCTTGGTGCTTCAGGTACGCCCCAGGCGATAACTGAAATATTAGTGGCTCAAGGGATCAGCGATGCTATTCGACTCGATTACCTCTACCACTTGCAAAAGCAGTGTGTTGAATGCGGCTCTATCGACCAACTCACTATTGAAGGGTTAGAAGAAAACCGCAAAGCAATATTTCCATCGGGACTGGCTATTCTTATTAGCTTGTTTGAAGCGCTTGATATCAAGTACATGAACATTTCTGGTGGCGCCCTGCGTGAGGGCCTAATCTATGGCATGTTGGACAATGTTACCGATAACGACCGCCGCCAGCAGACGCTAAACCAAGCCAAACAGCGTTACCACATCGACACGGCTCACGCAGCTACGGTAAAGCAAGTGGCGCTGTCGCTGTGCTATCAACTATGTGGTCAACAGAATATTTGTCACCTCGATACCGAGACAATTTTAGGCGCAGCCGCAGAGCTTCACGAAATTGGCCTGCATATTGAGTACAAGCGCCATCATGAACACGGTGCCTATATACTCAGTTATATTGATTTACCAGGCTTCACCCGTTTACAGCGCTCAGCAATTAGAGAGCTTGTGTCTCAGCATCGGTTAAATGTTGCCAGTGATATATTTGATAATTATCACCAAGATTACCGCCCTATGCTTAAAGGGTTACTTCGGGTTTTACGCATTGCCGTGGTGCTGTGTTTACGCAGACAAAACAAGCATATTCCCGATGTAAAACTGTTGTGTGAAGGTGATAAGTGGACGCTTACCTTTCCAGAAGGTTGGTTGAAGTCTCACCCTTTAATTAATGCCGAGCTAGCCAATGAGTGCTGGCTGCAGCACAAAGCAGGATGTGAGCTGGTTTGTTTGTAATGAGCGATGTTAGGTAAGGCCACTACATAAGAAAAAAATTACTTCATAAGAAAAGAGCCGCTTTAAAGCAGCTCTTTTTGTTTGTACTCATGCCTAACGTGTTATTTATTACTATTGCGCAATAGCTCTGCTGCTTTGGGGGCGAAGTAAGTCAAAATACCATCGGCACCGGCACGTTTAAATGCCAATAACGATTCCAGTACCACCTCATCTTCGTTTAACCAACCGTTGGCAAAAGCCGCTTGGTGCATGGCGTACTCGCCGCTTACCTGATAAGCAAACGTAGGCACGCTAAACTCATCTTTACAGCGACGCACTATATCTAAATATGGCATGCCTGGCTTCACCATTACCATGTCTGCACCCTCTTCGATATCTAGGGCAATTTCATGAATGGCTTCATCGGAGTTTGCAGGGTCCATTTGATAGGTTTTTTTATTGCCGCCTTTAATATTGGCAGCTGAGCCGACGGCATCTCTAAAGGGCCCGTAGTAAGACGAAGCGTACTTGGCTGAGTAGGCCATAATACACGTGTTTACATATCCGTTGCTTTCTAGCGCCTGGCGAATTTGACCTATGCGTCCATCCATCATATCTGATGGTGCCACAATATCAGCGCCAGCTTCGGCATGAGATAAAGCCTGCTTTACCAATACTTCCACCGTTTCATCGTTGACCACATACCCATCGCTATCAATGAGGCCATCTTGGCCGTGAGACGTAAATGGGTCGAGAGCAACATCAGACATTAGCATGATGTCTGGGTACGCTTTTTTTATCGCGCGAAGTGTTGTTTGCGTTAAACCATCAGGGTTAAACGCTTCTTTTGCACAGTCTGTTTTTAATGTCATTGGCGTAACGGGAAAAAGGGCAAATGTGCGAATGCCTAGCCCAACCCACTTTTTCATTTCTTCCAATAAAAGGTCGAGAGAAAGACGCTCTACGCCTGGCATTGAGGGGACGGCCTCTCGTGAGTCTTGCCCAGGCAATACGAATACGGGGTAAATTAAATCATCTACGCAAAGTGCGTTCTCAGCAACGAGTCCACGCAGAGCATCTTTAGCTCGAAGTCTGCGCATTCGGCGATTGGGAAACGAAGTGGTCATAGTTAGTCCTGCAGTTGTTGAGATATTACTTTGTTTCGCCCACTCTGCTTTGCTTTATACAACAGTGAGTCGGCAAGTCTGAATAAGTGTTGAGCCTGATCTTCATCATGCATAATAGCAGTTGCTACGCCGGCACTGGCAGTAAGGTTTATTTCATCGCCTTCATAACTCAGTGGTTCAGATGCCAACGCTGTTAGCAGACTTTCGGCAATGAATTTACCGCCTTGGAGATCGGTATTAGGTAAGATAACAGCAAACTCTTCGCCCCCAATTCGACATAAATCATCGCTAGGGCGATGAATATGTTTTTGAAAGAGGTGTGTCATATGCTTTAAACACTCATCACCGGCATCATGACCAAATTTATCGTTAATTTGCTTAAAGTGATCAATATCGAGAATAATCAACGAGAGCGGTATTTGCTCTCTGCGACTTCGTCGCCCCTGTGCGCGCAGGCTTTTATCAAAGTGACGGCGGTTGTGAGCGCCTGTAAGCGGGTCTACTGCGTTGAGTCGCTCTAGCTCTTGGTTCACTTCAGAGAGCTCTCGCAACGTAACCTCAAGCTCTAGGGTACGCTCTTCAACTTTGTACTCCAAATCTTCTTGATGACGTTGCTGCATGGTTAGCAAGTGCTCTTTGGCCGTGTTGGCCTGCTTCTCTTGCTCTAATGCAAATTGCTTAGCGTTTATCAGTGTATCTCTGCTGTGGCTGAAATTAATCGCCAAGATTAACGCCAGAATAAGCGTTTCAACTGCACCACCAATAATGAGTAACGTATTAGACGTTAATGGCAGGTGGACTAGGTTTAAATTGTCAAAACTTGCCGCTAAGGCGCTTATCAGTAAAAAGCCCCAAGCAATGGTAAAGTATCGAGCTATCACTTCGCCTTTAGTGGCCATCCACGCGCCTAATAGCAACGTGAAAGAGACGATAATGCTCAAGGCCACTAAGAAAATTTTGATCATAATTGAATAAGGCAGTAACACACTGGCAACGATGCTTGCCCCACATAGCCAACCAATGCCGCGCATTATTTTGTCCAACAGAATACTGTATTTCTTTATGGGCAATAAGCTACGAGTAAACATGCTGCCAAACATGATGGTGGCACTGGCAAAAATAACGGCGGCTTTACCTTGAAACCAAGGGCTACCCGACCAAAGATAGGTAAAACCATAACCTTGAAGTGTGGCAATGGTGAGGGCTAGGCAAAAAACGTAGCCGGAGTAGAGGAAAAAAGACTTACTCCCAGTAGTGACGGTGAGGAATAAATTGCTTATTCCCATCGCAATCAGTATTCCAAAGAAGACACCTAATGCAGCATTTCGATTGGCGGTGAACTGAATGAATTCACTTTCTTTCCAAATACGAATGGGTAACCGGATCGTTCCCGAGGTTTTTACTTTAATAAAAACCTGCTGTGAAAACTGGCTAGACGGCAACGGAAAAAGTGGCTTTACGTGTTGAAACGGACGGTTTTCCGCCGTTTGTGTATCTCCAGCAGAGTAAGTAACAACGGGCGCCGAACTAATATTCTCAAATATGCCTACGTCGAGTTCATCTAATAAGGCATAGTCGATATGCAGCAAATATTTGCTATCTGGGCTTTGAGTGGGCTCAATGACCATTGAAAACCACACGGCTTTGTCACTCATTCCTAAATTGACGGGCGATGCAGCGGGCATCCATTGGTTGGATGGTACTTGGTCCACATTCTCAAAATTTAGCTCGTCAGGTGATGCAAAACGATATTTTAATTGTGAGTAATGCGAGGGCTGCGACGAGTTGGGGGATATATTTAAAAACAGTGATATAAAAAGCACAACAGCAACGATGGCAGTTACCAGCAAACCAACATCATAATTACGTAGCTTGTCTGTGTGAATTTGCATCAACCGTTCTCAGCCTATGGAAAACAAAGTGCAGCTGTTAGTGAAACTGTATTCGCTTAGCTGCTCTTCAGATAGTGCTAACATCTCGCTAACCTCCCTCACAATGTGAGGCAAAAAGGCTGGCTCGTTATTTCGCTTTCTTGGTCTTAATGTTTTTGGAAAGAGATAGGGAGCGTCAGTTTCAAAAATAAGCCTGTCTTTGGGAATATTTTTTACCGCCTCTCTTAGCGCGTCGCCCCGCTTTTCATCACATACCCACCCCGTGATCCCAATGTACAAACCGAGAGACAAATAGGCATTAACCTGTTCCACCGTGCCAGTAAAACAGTGAGCAATGCCGCCTGGCAACTGAGGAATATATTGAGTTAACAGCCCCATCTGTGGTTCAAACGCATCGCGCTCGTGCAGATAAACGGGCTTTTGCAGTTTAACTGCAATAGCAAGCTGAGCATCAAACACCGACAATTGGGTGTCTTGTGCAGAAAAGTTGCGGTTAAAGTCTAAGCCGCATTCGCCTATGGCTACACAGCCTTCACGCTGCGCTAACTGCTCAAGTTGAATTAATGATTGGTCGGTAACGTCTTTTGCGTGGTGAGGATGCACGCCAATGGCGTAACACAGTATTTGAGGGAACTTTAGATATAGCTGATAAGCAGGCTCCCACTCATCTGGATGAGTGGTAATTACACATAATTTTTCAACGCCTGCCTCGAAGGCACGTTGAATAACTTCGCTGGCATCGAAGCGCCTGTCTAGCAGATTGACACCAGCATCGAATAAGGTCATTTACTTCAGTCGTTTTACTTTTAAACGTTTATTTATGCCATCAACGCCTAGAAAGAATGCACCAAATAGGCCCTTTTCGATAGTAACGCCCTGCCCTGTTTCTAATTTCAAATAGGTATTATCCACTTGTTGCCACTGTGAGCCGTCATTAAAGGTAATGACTTGCTTTCCACGGGTGCCTTTAGACACTTCAGCAACCGTTAGTGCAACTTCAGATACGTCATCAGCTGGAGTGCGCTTTTTATCTAAGCCGAAAGACGCTTCAGGGTCTTGCTCTTCCATTTCTTGCGGCGCAGCAGCAACGGTAGGGCGAACCGCCGGTACTTTGGTGACGGCTGGCTTTGGAGTTGCTCGAGGAATAGCCGGTACATCACTTATTTGCATGTCAACGTCGTCGTACTGGCTTATAGATTTTGCCATACGGTCGTAACACATAAGGCGCTTTAGGCTGTTTTCAGTGCCGCGACATTTTTCGATTGCTTTGCTAATACTTTCAGCCTGCACCGAAAATGTACCTAACGCTGCAAGCAGTGAGATCAAAGTAATGGCTCGTGATTTCATTTTTATCCCTTTTGTTATTAATGAATTAAACGTCGTCTGAAATTTTGTTTTCTGCTTCGTCTTGCTCGGGTTCATCTGCGTCTTTGGCCTTTCCAGCGTATAGTCCGCCTATGATCACGCCCACTTCAAATAGAAACCACATGGGGATTGCCAATAAAGTTTGCGAGATAATGTCCGGCGGGGTAAGCAGCATGCCGACAACAAACGCACCAACCACCACAAATGGGCGTTTAGCACGTAGTGATTTGGCGTCTGTAACACCGGTCCAACACAATAGAATAATAGCGATGGGTATTTCAAAAGACACGCCAAAAGCGAAAAACAGTTTTAACACGAAGTTAAGGTAGCTTGAAATATCGGTGCTTACCGTAACGCCCTCGGGGGCCACACTCGTGAAAAAGGCAAAGGCAATGGGGAAAACCACAAAGTACGCAAAGGCCATACCCGCATAAAAGAGTAAGGTGCTTGATAACAACAATGGCGCCACCAAACGCTTTTCATTACGGTAAAGACCTGGCGCCACGAAGCCCCACACTTGATAAAGCACGTAAGGAATGGCGATAAAAAAGGATAGCACCAAGGTAAGTTTAAACGGCGCGAAAAACGGTGAGGCAACGTCAGTGGCAATCATTGTGGCATTTTCTGGCATTGCATTTAAAAGCGGCATAGCCAAAAGCTGATACAAATCTTGCGCAAACGCAGCCAAGCACAGGAAAACCACCAGCACGCTCAATAGCGCCTTTAGAATTCTGCTGCGTAATTCAATTAAATGAGATAGTAAGTTGTTAGCGTCAGACATCTATTGCTTTTTATAGGGTTCTTGAACCGACTCAGCCGCTTTTTTCAACTCATCAACACTTTGTTCAAGTTCTGGTGAGAGATCTTTAAGCCCTTGCTGTTCCGCTTTCTTAAGATTTTCATGCAATTCGTGCACGCGCAATTGATGCTCAACTTCTTGCTTAAAGCCAGTTGCCATATTACGCACGCCGCGAATAGTATTAATAGTAGAACGCATGGCACCGGGCAACCGTTCTGGACCTAGCACTAGTAGGGCCAGAACGCCAATGACCAATAACTCCCAAAAGCCAATATCAAACATTAGGACTTATCTTTAACGTCGCTTTCTGTTTTTGTGGATACTGAGTCAGTCGAGCGCTGCTCTTCAACCTGTTTTTTTTGGTCGAAGTCTGCATCTTTATCGTCTTCAGTGATTTCTTTTTTGAAACCTTTGATGGCACTACCTAAGTCGGTGCCGATACCTTTAAGGCGTTTTGTACCAAAAAGTAACACAACAATAACCAGTATTATCAGCAACTGCCAAATACTAATTCCACCCATAAAATTTATCTCCCCAACGTCAATGGCACCAGTATGCCACCGCGAGCCGTTCCTTTCACCTGAATATTTATCTTATCGAATAATCATTGACGTTTTGTACTTACCGTTTCATTCTTTGTATTACAAAGGTTTGCTAATTTAAGCACCTAACATCACGATTGCTAACAAGGGGTTAGTCGTTAATGACCTGTGCGGTAACTGTGTTATGTCACCTAATGCTTGTCAACTTTTCGCCGCTACAAACCAACATAGAGACGGCCAAACGTAATGTAGATGCGGTCAGTAACCATGAGCAATCACAAAGCAGCGCCAGCCTGCAAACCCATCAGTCCAATGAGGCCAATGACGTTCATGAACATCATTTTGACGAGCAGTGGTTTGATATCTGGCAGCGCAGTTTTACTGACTCCATGGATTTTACTGTAAAGCAGTTTGATGGTTGGTTTCACAGTGGCGACTCAGGTGCAAAACAGCTTGGTGAACAGGCCCGTGCCGAGGGGCGTATTCAGCTTGCGTGGGAACCTCGTTCTGGGGATTTTGCTGACACAGATTTACGTTTTAGGATCCGCGTAAAGCTTCCGGCACTTGAAGAGCGCGTTGACCTTTTGTTAAGTGACAATGAAGATGAAACCCAAGACTCATCAATTCGAGCCGCCAGAGATACCGCCAATAATAATCGCGACCAGACCACCATTGCCCTGCGCTTTCGCCCAGACCAGAATTCACACTACTCTTTTAGAGTAGGAGCCGGACGACGGGACCAACTGTATACCCGAGCAAGGTATCGGGATGCCCTAGCTTTCACCAATAAATTGGCCATGCTGTATGATGCTGAGTTGTATTATTTTACCAGGGACAGACTTGGTGCAGAGATAGGCGCTGCCTTTCAGTACGATATTAGCCCACAGCACCTTGTGAGACAAAACAATCGCTTTTTCTATCGCGATGAAACCAACGACTGGTTTTGGCGACATGAAATTCAGCACCTTTATTCTATTAACAACCACAACGCGTTAATTCCGCACTTGATGGTAGAAGGACTGAGTCAGCCAAATTATCGCGTAGAGGAGGTGTATGGTGGATTAAGATGGCGCTCTAACACGATTAGAGACTGGTTGTATTTCGATGTAGAGCCCTTCGTTCTATTACTTCGCGAAGATAACTTTTCAGCGTCTTTAGGTGTGGCCCTTAGAGTAGAAGCCTACTACGGCGGCAACTCAGGCAATTAATGAGGTCGGACTTTTTTGATTGGCAAATAAAAAGGCCAGTTTTTATCAACTGGCCTTCTTTCTTTTATCGTTTCTGTGCTGCCAGTCATTAGCAGCGAAAGCCGATAAATATTAAGGACGAAGTGCTCTATCACCCCGCGCTAAACCGCACACGCCGGTTCGTGAAGATTCAATCACCTCAGCACATTGCCCCATAGTGGCGGCAAACGCGTCGAGCTTATCGGTAGTACCGGTAATCTCAATGGTGTAGTTGTTGGCATTCACATCGAGAATACGACCACGAAATATATCTGAATTACGCTTCACTTCTGCGCGCACTGACTCTGTACGAGTAGCGACCTTGATTAACATCAGTTCGCGCTCAATGTGCGTATTTTCCGTTAAATCGGCCACTTTAAGTACGTCGATAAGCTTGTTCACCTGCTTGGTGATCTGCTCTATCACCTTATCATCCCCGTGGGTGATAATCGTTAAACGAGACAAGCTTGAATCGTCTGTAGGCGCTACACATAACGAATCAACGTTATATCCACGCTGTGAGAATACACCAACAATACGTGATAGTGCGCCAGGGGCGTTTTCCATTAATACTGAAATAATGCGTTTCATCAGGTTCGCTCCGTCTTGCTCAAGCGCATGTCATCCATGGCGCCGTACTTAATTTGCATTGGATATACGTGTTCGTTTTGATCGATGGCAATGTCCATAAATACAAGTCTATCTGTATAGCTAAAGCATTTTTCCATCGCTGCATCTAGGTCTTCTAACTTGTCGACCTTAATACCAACATGCCCATAGGCCTCAGCAAGCTTAACGAAGTCAGGCATAGAATCCATGTAGGAATGCGAGTGGCGACCTTTATAAATCATATCTTGCCATTGGCGAACCATTCCAAGGGCACGGTTGTTCAACGAAATAATCTTAATTGGTAGGTTGTACTGCAAGCAGGTAGACAACTCTTGAATATTCATTTGAATACTACCGTCACCAGTGACTACAACCGATGTGGCTTTAGGGTGAGCAAACTGAACGCCCATGGCCGCTGGCAAGCCAAAGCCCATGGTGCCAAGGCCACCTGAATTTATCCACTGACGAGGTTTGTCGTATTGATAATACAATGCCGCAAACATTTGATGTTGGCCAACATCTGAACTCACAAACGCTTTTCCATCGGTATGTTTGTACAAGGTCTCGATAACGCGCTGAGGCTTTATGACTTCCTCGCCTTGCTCGTAATTCAAACACGTCTTTGCACGCCATGTTGCAATTTGTTCCCACCAATCGGCAAGCTTCTCTGGCTGATGTGATAAGTCTTTCTTATCTACTTGGCTAAGAATTTGATCCAATACTTTATCTACCGAGCCCACAACAGGAATGTGTGCGTTTACGGTTTTTGAGATTGACGCTGGGTCGATATCTACGTGAATAATGTCTGCATGGGGACAGAACTTGTCCACATTGTTTGTCACGCGGTCATCAAATCGAGCCCCCAATGCAATAATACAATCGGCATTGTGCATCGATTTGTTGGCTTCAAGGGTGCCGTGCATGCCCAACATACCGATAAACTGCTTGTGCGTGCCTGGCATTGCACCTAAACCCATAAGTGTACAAGTTACAGGAGCATTGAGCTTTTCTGCCAATTCAATCACTTTACTTGATGCATCGCATGCTACTGCACCGCCGCCAACATAAAGTATGGGGCGCTCGGCCTTAAGTAGTGACTCTACCGCTTTTTTAACCTGCTTTGGGTGGCCTTTTTCAGTGGGGTTATATGAGCGCATAGTAACATCGCTTGGGAATACATAGGGATGTTCATCTGCCACACTCACCAAGTCTTTTGGTAAATCAACCACAACAGGGCCAGGACGCCCCGTGTTTGCAATATAATAAGCCTTAGCAATCGCCTCTGGGATATCCACTGAACGCTTAACAAGAAAGCTGTGCTTAACGATAGGGCGCGAGCACCCAACCATGTCCGTTTCTTGGAATGCGTCTTCACCAATGTGCATAGACGGTACTTGCCCTGACAGCACAACCATAGGAATTGAATCCATATAGGCTGTGGCTATACCGGTGATCGTGTTTGTTGCCCCTGGACCTGAGGTGACGAGAACGGTGCCGGTTTTGCCAGTTGAACGTGCATACCCATCCGCCATATGTGCGGCTGCCTGTTCATGACGCACGAGGACATGTTTGACATCTTCTTGCGCATATAACGCATCGTAAATGTCTAGTACGGCTCCACCTGGGTAGCCGAATACATGAGTCACTCCTACATCTTTTAGCGCTTCAACCACCATGGCTGCGCCCGACATCATTTTCACTGTTGTATCTCCCATAAAAGGTTATGTATTGTCAGCTTTCGTTGACCATGTCTGGACTATATCGAAGCTATTAGGAAGATAAAACACCAAATTGAGGAAAAGTGAGATATATATCCCAATAACGAGGATTTTTAGGATAAATATTTCGAATACAGCGAGCTTGCAACCTAAATTAGGATAGAGTTTTACATTGATTTAACATTTATTAGGATCAATACATCTTGTGCACAGGTATAGGGTAAAGGTAGACACGACTTAATCTGATATGTCTACATCAAGGTCGCTATTATCACTTATGGTTGTATCGCTTCCATCATCGCCATCCTCAAGAATTGGTTTTTGAGAACCGTAAATACTCGCTGCTTTTGGTCGATTTATGCGTCGTTGATACTTTAACCACACCCTCTCTTGAGGCGTTGCTGGCTCGCGATGGCCTAGTGCTGATTCGAGGTAGGATTGCTCTTCATCATTTTCGGGCGTTATGTGGCCATCTACAAGCGCTGCAAATAATCCCCCTGTAGACTGCAGAAGTTTGCTCTCTGAAATAGAGAAATCACCGGAACGGGCAAAGCCATACGGGTAATTTTTTTTATCCACAAACAATTTACCCACTACCTGCTCTTTCGTCATAACCGCCATATTCACCCCGTTCAACACATGTTAGCTTGGTGGTAGCTGGCAACACACGCGCTCAGCTATGCAATAGACTTTTTACCTGACATCTATCGATAGGTTTAGTTTGGTTTATAGCGGCTGTCAAACCGAAAATACACGGTAGTAAAAACTTAATATATTAAGGTGGTTTGAAGACAGAAAAGGCCGCAAATGCGGCCCTCTAAATCACGGTTGATGAAACGCTTTTTTACCGTTTCTCACTTATCCACACAGTAATAGTTCCATCAACCACTACTGTGCCCTCTTTGTTGTATGCTTTTACTGAAATAGGCAGGTTACCGGGCTTCCATGCATCTTCTGGCACTTCGGCAACACAACGTATATCGGAGTCTGCTTTTGCTGGGTACTTCACTTCCATACCTTTAGGAATCCACCGCAAATATTTAGGAATAGATGCCTCGCACATAAACCCCATCGCCATTTCTAGTCCGTTACAAATTGCAATAACATGCACCGTGCCGATATGGTTTTCTATTGCTTTACGCTTCTTAAGATTGACCTCACAATAATTCGGTCTGACGTCGGTAATTAAAGGCGATACGGTAGAGAAATAAGGCGCTCTTCGAGCAGAGTACCAACTGAACAGCTTTTTACCGAAAGGCAGTTTAAGAAATTTATTGTAGGTGTTTAGTACGTAGTTATTGGACATAGTATTCAGTGTTCCGAAGCAACGGTATACGCGTATGTTAAAAATTGAGCTGGCATCTTGTAACAGCAAGCACACATCTGGTTAGACCAGCAAGAGTAGCGTTTGATTCGGTTAAAAGCAATGAGACAAAAAAGCCCCGCGCACTTTCGTGGCGGGGCTGTTATTTATCTCACCTAGATTACATGTTGTAATTCAGACCAAGGAAGAAGAAACGTCCTCGAGGGCCTGCTGGACGAGAAAGCGTACCTAAATACGGGTCTTCTTCGAACGCATTATTCACACCACCGTAAACTTCTAGCGAATCGTCAAAGGTATAAGATACAGAAAAGTCGTGAACTAGCGCAGAACCTGTAGATGTAATGCTGACGAAGTCAGGGTTGTTTTCAATATCTTGATTCTCTAACCCCGGAAGTAATTGCGAACTTTCGTAACGCCCTTGCCATCCGATAACAAAATCGCCAATTAAATAATCAACGTTCATGTTCACTATCCACTCTGGGCGACTAAATGTGCCAAGTACATCAGTCACTTCATCCGGTGCCGACACGTCGCGAACTTCGTCATTCTTAAGGAAGTTGGTGCCGTTAAGGGTAAAGTTTAAACGAGAGTCTGTGTCGGTTAATTCAGCTAAGTCAAAACCATAATCAACACGGAAATCGATTCCTGAAGTTTCCACTGCTGCTAGGTTGATAAACCCTGAGCGGAAGTTAGAAATAGAACCGTTAGTTGCATTTCGGTCTACCGCATCGCAAAACTGGTTGTTGATCGTTGGTGCATCAACGCAGTTAGACGCAATGTCAAACCCAGTTAGGCTGTCGATAAGTCCATCAATTTGGATGTTGTAATAATCGAGCGTGAATACTAGCCCATCAAACAAACCGTCCAATTCGCCAGCGGGCATCCACACTGTACCTATCGTAATGGTTTCCGCTTCTTCTGGTGATAAGTCTGGGTTACCACCTGTGGTTCCAGCGACGAAGGCCGACAAGAAGTTAGTTGAATCATATGAGCCGTCGGCGACGCTATCGCCGATTAATGCAATACAGTTTGCTTCGCGGAATTCTGAACCCGCTTCAATAAAGTTTTGGTTACATGGGTCGTCACCTGCACCAAGGGTTGCAGCAAACGTTGGAGCAAATGCTTCGTTTATATTTGGAACACGTACTGCTTCAGAGTACGTAGTACGCACACTGAAGGTTTCTACAGGAGACCATACCGAACCCACTGTCCACGCATCATGAGTGCCGTATGGGTCGTAGTCTGAACTACGGTATGCGGTACGAAGCTCAAGACGCTCGGCGAAATCCATTCCCTCTAATAGTGGAATAGTGGCTTCTACAAAATATTCTGAAACATCGTATTGGCCATTTGATGCGTTCGTTGGTCCACTGCGTGAATCTAGTGTGCCAAATGTCAGGCCAGATGCAGAATAAGGGTCTGGTGTAAAAGTACTTGTTTCACGACGCCATTCGTAACCTAACGCAAACGATACTGGACCGGCTGGTAGTTCAAATAAATCAGACGAGTTACCTGATATAACAGCAAGGAAGTTCTCTTGTTCAATTTCGTTTTGCGACGTCGCCGGCTGGAAAATAAACGCAGCAGCCTCGGCGCTTACTGAATCTTTTCCAAATAAGTTAACAGGAACACACGAACCGTCACCAGGTTGGAAAGTATTAAAACCAAAGTTGCCATTAACCGTAGGAAATGGTGACGTTGGTGGCAGTGCAGAACCGTCTAAATCTGAACGACACACGGTTTCGCCAGTTGTTGGGTCTGTTACCGCATCTATAGCTGCGAAATAGCGGTCTTCTAAACGAACTCTGGATGTAATATCAGCATCCGTACGACCGTAGTTATAAAATACTTCGTATTCTAATTCGGTATTAGGAATGTAACCGTCGAAGCCAGTGACTATACGGAACGTTTTGCGCTCGGCTTCAGGGTTTGAGGTTGCATTGAAATCTAGAACGTCGCGAGACATTACCAAATTGACGCTTTCTCCCTCACCATTAAGCTGATTGATTTGAGCAAGTAGCGCACTAGGTACAAACGGGTTGTCTAACGAGATTGGAATATCATCGTTAAAGCCGTTTACTTGGTTGGTTTCCTTTGTTTCACTTGAAACAAACTTAGCATCAACAAAGAAGTTTATAAAATCATTTACTTCATAGTTAGACACCGCTTGAACTAACAAACGCTTAGATTCAGGCAGAATCAATTCGCTATCAGGGGATGCAGGAACACCGTCACCGCCACTTGCATCAAAGGCACCCACATAGACATCGCCTGGGTTGTAGGCACGTAAATTACCGTCTTCACCAATTACCTGACAGGTTGGGATCATTTGTGAGCCGATAGTGGCACAACCTGCAGCACCGCCAGAATCAAGTACGTCAAAAAATGCACTGCCAGTGAGTGAAATTACACCGCGATCACTTGAAATAGGCAGGCGATAATTAGGTACCCATGTATTATCAAAGCGAGCATCTACACCAAAAGCTTCCTGAGTAGCCGCTGAGTTAGCGACTTGAGAGAATAAACCTGAACCCGCAAAGTCTCTGTCGCGAGCAAATACGGGGCTGGTTTCTTGATATTCAACGGCAAAAACAAGGTCACCGCGATCGCTCGTAAAACCGTTTGCTAATGATAAGAAGAATTCATTGGCATCGCCATCATCAGTAACACCGGTTTGCGTACGAACTTCTAAGCCATCAAACGATGCGCCGTCGCGCATATTGAAGTTAACAACACCGGTAACCGCATCGGCGCCGTATACCGCTGACGCACCACCCGTTAATACCTCTACATTGCGAAGCAGTGCAGTTGATAGCGCATTAACATCAACTGAGCCTGTTCCTTCAATACCAGAAACATGGCGGCGACCGTTTTCCATGACTAGGGTTCTTTCACTACCTAGGTTACGTAAGTCTAATAAACTTGCACCTAGTGGCGTACCGCTGAACGCTGAAAATGAGCCAGGAAGTGAAGCCTGTAGCTGTGGAGACTCACGCAGCATGGCACCAAGGTCGATTTGACCTGAAGTTTTAATGTCGCCCGCGTTAATGGCCAAGACTGGGCTTGCCGCACTTAATGATGAATCTTGCGCAACACGAGAACCGGTTACCACTACTTTTTCAACTTCCCGTTCTTTAACTTCAGTCTCTTCCTGAGCCTGAACTGCTCCTGCACTTACGGCCAATGCCGACGATACGGCAAATGCTAGTACAGAAATGTTATTGCGCTTTGATAAATCAAAAGCCATGTGTGTTTCTCCGAATATTTTCTTGTCTGTTTAAGCCACTATTCTTAGTGATAGCTACCGGCAGTAAGACTGATTATGCGTACCTCTACAGTAAGCAACATTAAGGTGCTCACGTGGTGTACTATCATTTTTTGTCTGGTATTTTTTCTGGTTTTACCCAGAAAGTTATATTTATTTACTTTTAGCATTTATGGTTTAGCAAGCACTGTGCCCAGTATATGTTCACTTTTACACAGCGACAGCCCATAAAGGCTGGGGATTATGCATACTTATTTATAAAAATCTATTGAATATGCAATTGATCAACCAAGAAAAACATCGAACGCACTATTTTTGTGCAATTAAGAGGGTTTAAGCCATTTTAAATCAGCATTAAGTAGAGACAGAGTGCAGAGAAAACGCGAAGAATAACGAAAACTACATTTTTAGCGCACCAATAAAAGGCAAGTCACGATGCATATTGATGCATTTAGTATGAATACACTAATCGTCAATTTATGAAAATGAAGTAAACAGGCTGCTGCGGGAAACAGATTTGAACTCGTTGCGAAGCAATGGCCGACACTCGGTCGCGGGCCTATTAGGGGTCGCATCGAAACAACTAGGTAAGTTCCAATTTTGAGGTGTCTGAAAAATTTGGAGCGGGAAACGAGATTTGCTAACTGGCCGACACTCGGTCGCGGGCCCACAGGGAGCGCATAGAATCGAATGCAAAAGTATCGCAATAATCTGGGGTGTAAAAATTTGGAGCGGGAAACGAGATTTGCTAACTGGCCGACACACGGTCGCGGGCCCACAGGGGTCGCATAGAAACAGTTAGATAAGTTTCAATTTTCGAGGTGTCTGAAAAATTTGGAGCGGGAAACGAGATTCGAACTCGCGACCCCGACCTTGGCAAGGTC